>ERZ1027237.399-NODE-399-length-23034-cov-9.204709_pt1 | contig 23034 bp, 30 predicted proteins | sample MGYA00519264_ERZ1027237 | MGnify/ENA primary metagenome ERZ1027237 (study PRJEB26926, sample SAMN06164640) | human gut metagenome | biome: ENVO:00009003; feature: ENVO:2100002; material: ENVO:00002003 | host: Homo sapiens | place: USA | collected 2012 ...
GGAAGAAGCGCCTGTTAAAGCTACCGATACCGAAAGCAAAAATCCTGTTCCGACAAATAAAGAGCCTAATATTCCTCAGCCGGATAATAACGTTTCTGAACCGGAAAATAACGAAAATACAATGAATTTTGTACAGCCTGAGCCTTTAAAGACAGTTCAGAGCAACGAAGAAACAGACGATACGCCGACTGCGGCTACGACTGATGAAGCCGATGAAACTGCCGAAACGACAGAAAACGTACAGGAAACTGTAAAACAGCCTGTCGAAGCAACGGCAGACAGCGAAGAAAGCGTACAGAATTTTACAGACGATACTGTTGACAATTCGGATGAAAGTGATATAATAGAAGAGGATAATATTGATCACTTTATAGGTGACAACACCACTGAACCGTACAAGTATGAATATTCTTTTGAGCCTAAGGTTACAGCAGAAGTAAGAGAAGCTTTTAACGAGGAATATCAGAAAGCTGTTGAAATGTATGGCGAGATTGATACTGTGTCCGGCGTTAATGTATTGACGGTTGTTTCTAAAGACGAAGGTCTTTATAATGACAATAGTCAGCGGATTTCTCTTCGCCACGCTGAAAAGAAAAACGGTTTGAAGATTATGGCGAGTGTTGCACAAGAGAAATATAAAGCCGGTAAGTGGTCTACAGGACATCCAAGACACGCTATGAGGCACGAAATAGGTCATGCAATACAGCTTCATCATCGGTTGTATGATAAGGATTGGAATGACAAGCGCTTAAAAATATCATTGATATTCAAAAAAGCGTTCTTAAATGAAGATGGTTTTTCTATGCCGTCATCATATATATGCGATGATATTGATGAGTTTATTTCTGAATGTGTGGCTGCAAGCTATCTAAACCCTAAAAAACAGTCTAAAACGATCAAGACCGTTTACAGGATAATTACAGGAGGTGTATAATATGCAGGAAATGCCATTAGAGATTGCTAAATGGACAGAGCTAAAATTCCCAGAAGGCAGACGCTTTTTAAAAGATGACGCACCCGAAGATATACGCCGTGCGGCGATAGAATGGGAACGAGATTTCAACCGCAAAACAGCAAGAAGACGAATAGTTAATATTGATATTTGACCTAACCGCCCACAGCAGTGAGCGGTTTTCTTATACCCGTGTGCAATTGATTGCACTTGATTTTAACTTGCATAGTACGCACTAACGATATAACAAACGGCTTTATCAAGCCAAACGTTAACTTGCAGTGTTTATTTGCAATTATAGCTGATTTTAAACACAAACTTTGCAAAAACAGCCGTTTTTTGTGAAGTTCGGCGCAAAAACGAACCAAACTTAATAATTTTACCGCTCTTAAAAAGGGCGGTATTTTTATACCCAAAATCAAAGAAAGCGAGGTAAAGCAATGGAACCCGAAAAGAAAACTCCCGAAGAGGAGAAGAAGCCCGTTCCCGCACCGGAGCAGAAGGGCGAGCCCAAGCCCGAAGAGAAGCCCGCCGAAAACAAGCAGACGGACGATAACGGCATGGCAGAGAAGACACCGGTAATAAACAAACAAACCGCATAAAAATGCGGTTTGAAAGAAATATGGTCGAGGTGACAAGAATTATAAAAGCTGTTTTCTGTATATTCGCAGGAAGTATTTAAATTGCTATTAAAGCCTTATGCAATGCAGATTCACGGACTTTTAATTGCTGAAACATTTCGGGTCGTTTTTTCTTAAATGACAAAAAATCGTGTACAAATCGTGTACAGATATTACTTGATATTATTAAGAATGCCTACTGCTCGTTCCTCTTCTCGTGGGTACAGGTGGGCGTATGTTCGCCATGTCTGCTGAACGTCTGCATGACCGAGCCGCCGTGCAATTTCCTGTATGTTGATACCTTCGTTAATCAGCAGGGTAGCGTGCGTGTGGCGAAAGTCGTGTATTCTTATATGTGGAAGCTCAGCAAGTCTGGCATATTTTATATTGTGCGTGTCAAGTGAAGCGTCGGGCAGGTAACTGATACCGCCGCAAACCCTATAATCTTCAGTAAAGTTTTTATCTGCTTGCTGACGTTTCTTGTGCTCGTCGAGTATTTTCAACAGTGGCAGAGGTATTTGTAGTGAACGATACGACGATTTGTTCTTAGGCGGGGTTTCTGTTATCTTGCCTTTTATTTTCTGTGATATGGAGCGGCGGATATTAAGTGTATTACCCGTTATATCGGACCATTTCAGCGCATTGATTTCACCTTTGCGTGCACCGGTGTAGAAAGCAATGGAGAAAAACACATAGTACCCCCATTCGGTAATTGTGTCTTTTTCTTCACACATTTTCTTGACAACGCTTATATATTTCAGATACTGATCGGCTGTGTAGTAATGTAGCTTGTCCTCCGGTGTCTCAAAATACACCTCCTTAAAATTGCCCACAGCTAAAAGCGGATTTTTAGGCAGGTAGTCCATTTTTACAGCATAATTCAGCAGAGCTCTGAGTTCGCCGTAATAATTCTGTAATGTTTTGAGCTTATATCCTTTTTCGGATAGTATGTTCTTCCACTTCTGAAGCTGAGCTGTGTTGAGTTTGTTTAATTTAATATCAAACAGATACGGCTTTACAGAGGCGTTTATATTATCGTTGATCTTTGCAAGCGATGTTTCTCTCACTTCGCCCTTTTTCGTGATGTAATATTCGGCGTACAGCTCTTCCAAAGTCATAGAAGATACAGGTGCTTCCTTCGATTTTGAATAGGCACTCATCAGTTCGGCTTCAAGCTGTTTTGCTTCTGCCGCTCCGTAAGTGATACGGGTAAGCTGACGTGCTACACCGGTCCTGTCAATATAGTTTATGCGAACACGGTACTGTTGCAAACCGTCCTTCTTGTTATTTGTTTTCGTGATTGGCATTTTAACACCTCTTAAATTTTTTCCCCGTCAGCAGAAGTTGACGGGGAATTGAATTATCTTTCGTATCCTTTTGATTTTTTCTTTTTGGGTTTTATTTCCTGTGTTTGCTGATAACCCGATACTAAATCTGCGTGACAGTTTTCACATGTTTTGGCGCAAGCGTCATTTATGTGTGCACAGTTAGGACAACATATTTTTTCGCTCATCTTCAACCCTCCTTTCTGTTGGGATGCTTATTAAACACCAAGTTTTGCTTTAAGTGCATTCTGTAATGTCTGTGAGAAATTGACGTTGTTTTTTACTGCAAGGTCGTTGAGCCATGCGGGAATTGTAAGCGTTTTCTTGACGGATTTTTCAAAATGCTTTTTCGCATAATCTTCCACATCAACGGATACGAGGTTTACAAATGCGCTTTCGTATTCGTCATACCCGGCGTTTATATCTATATCCGCAGGATCTGACGGTGTAGGAAGCTCTGACTTGCTCTGCTTAAGGTCATAGATGTAACCCGCAAGACAATCAACCGCCATTTCCATAGCGTCCTGTAAGTCATCGCCGAATGTTGAAAGATGGTCAAGGTCGGGGAAAATCACGGAATACTGACCGTTTTTCTCTTTGTAAAAACAAGCGGGATAAACAGATAACATAACAGTACCTCTCTTTCTATATACGGCAGGATTTGGGGCTTATCTCAGCCCCGCCTGCTTGAGTATTGAATTTGCCGTGCCTTTCGGTATGTCGCCCTTGTGGTTCGGCACAGTAACCTTTCCGGGCTTGTTCGGATTTGTGTATTGGAAGTGAGAGCCTCTTGTATCTTTCAGCACCCAACCGTCAGCCTTCAATAGCTTTTCCAATTCCTTGAACGTCATACGCTCTACCTCCTTACATTTAGTATTATAGCATAGAATACGTGTTACGTCAATACGTATTGAAAACTTTTTAGAAAAATTTTATAAATTCACATCTAATGTAGCGTTTCACGACCTTAGCGGTTCTTTACTGTTTCGCTTTTCTTGGCCTATAAACATATCCTCTTTGTATTTTTTCACGCACATCTGCTAATGCGGCTTTACATCTGTTACGAACATCCTCGGTTACGTTTTCGTTTTCAATTGTTTTTAGATAATATTCTTCTGCGGCTTTTGTATCAATTTTTACATAAACGTCGCCGATTCTTATATAGTCACTTGAATTTGTGCCTGCGTCTACTTCAATACACTTTTTAAGCATTTGTATAGCTTTATCAAATTGGTACTCAGATTCATATATATTGGCAAAAGTTGAGTAGAGATGCCATTTTAAATATAATTTAGCACCAAAGAGATTGGTTATCGGCGGCAAATCTGTAGGGGATTCTAAAAATAACTCCCAATACTTTATTGCCAATGGACGCTCAGCCGCATACATACGAGCGTATGTAGTAGCAATGGCTAAAATGTCTAACGGATCACATGAGTTATTATAAACACTTAAAATGAAATTGTTAAGAAATCGTCTGCAGTTGCCTAAGACACATTCAGTGGAGCTGCTCATATAAATCAAGCGCTCTTTTGAACCAACCTTTGTATAAGAGCTTTGTAGGAAATTTTCAATAAAGTCACTTTCATCTGGGGATAAGTCAAATTTTGCTTTACAGCTGTCACATACTAAAAATTCGCCGCATACTTTTTCGGTTTTACAAAGCAGGCAATGCTTTGTCATAATGTTGCCAATCATATATTTGAAAGGTGCGGATTCCTTATAATACGTCGTGTTTTTAGTTGCCGTAAGGGCTTTTGCGGCAAGGTCATATCTACCTATTTCATTTAGTGTTTCAATCAGTTCAATGTATATTGAGACATTATCAGGAGCAATTTTAAGAAGTCTGGTATAAGTGTTGATTGCCTTAGCAGGATTGTCACCGTTTTTATATAATTCGGCAAGCATGAAAAGCATTTGCGTTTTTGTATAAAAAGGATTGATGTAATTACCGTCTATGTATGATTTTAATAATTCTGCGGCTTCGCTGTGGTTTTCTCCGAGATTTTTATATATGATAGCCAAAGCAAGTTTATCGTGTGCGTTGTTGCTTGTTTTGCATTTCTCAATGACTTCGGTTAACTCACTATCTTCATTATCAATCGAACTTACGCTTTGAGCAAAGTTGACATTATCATATAAATGATCAGGGTCCTGGATTTCATAATGCTTTTGTTTTAAAAATTTCATCCATTCCGATGGAGCAGGGGTGATAGTGTGTATTCCGTCATTTTCGTATTTTAATAACGGCTTCACATTCATTATTGCAAACTCGATAGCCGATAGCGTAACAGAAAAGCGGTCATTGCCTGACATAAGGGCTTCTTTTGCATTTTCGATAGCACTTTCAGCAACTAAAATACGTTCCTTAAATTCATTGCGTTCCATTTTCACCTCGTTATTTTAACCGCTTAATAACAGCGACCGCTTTTCCGATTATCCTTATAGTCTCAAGTTCTTCATTTAGATATACGAAAGGTGAATATCGGGGATTTTCAGCTTGCAATACAAGTTTATTTTCGCCTTTGTAATAGTATACACGCTTTAATGTAGCTTCATCGTCTATTATAACTGCCGCTATTTCTCCGTTATCAACGATAGGAGCTTCTCGTATAAGAACAGTGTCCCCGTTTTCAATGCCCGCATTTATCATACTATCCCCTTGAGCAGTAAGACAGAAGTCCGCTCCATAGCTCTCGTCTACTTCGACGTATGTTTCGTGCTCCTCATCAGCGAATATCGGTTCTCCGCAAGCAATTTTGCCGAGCATAGGGAGTTTTATTTTCTTGACAGGTTTAATATTTGAATACTTAGAAACGTCTATCTCATCTTCGTTTGCTGACATTTCTTCGCCTGTTATAAGGGAAACCGGGTTCATCTCTAATACTTTCGCAAGTTTTGAAATTTTATCTCTTCTCATATTAGAAATAAAACCATCTTCCCATTTTTTCACAGTGCTTTTGCTGACACCTACGGCGTTACCAACTTCCTCAAGTGTTAAACCGAGTTCAGTACGTTTTTTATTTATAAGTTCACCTATATTCATATAAGATAACCTCCTTGCTTGGTTTTCTTTATTATATCATGTGAGTTTCAAAAATGCAACTATTTTTTCCGATTTAGGCTAAAAAGTTTCCTAAAGGGGTTGACAGGTTACATATTTTGTGATATACTCAAAGTGTCCTAAAGGAAACAGAAAGGAAGTGATAAGGTGAATGTTAATGATTTATATGCTGAAATCGCAAGGTGTGGATTAACTGTTCCCAAACTTGCAGAACGCATAAAGCTGGATAAAAAAACGCTGTATTCTCGTTTGAAAGGCGAAACATCGTTTAAACAGCCGGAAATAGCAAAGATTTCAGAAGTCCTTGATTTATCTAAGGATAAGATATTCGCTATTTTTTTTGCCGATTCAGTTTCCTAAAAGAAACTACAACAACAACCGGAGGAGGTGAGGAAGCTGGACAAGCTGAGATTTATCGCCGACAGCGGAACAGAGTATCGTGTAATGGTTTCGGAATCCGCATACAAGACAGTACAGGACATAGCCAAAACGACAGGCTTATCCGCTAAGGCGGTAGCAACAAAAATGATAAATTTCGCCGCACGGAATGTAGAAATCGTGTACGGTGAAGAAGAGTAATTTGTCATGTGGCTTAATGAGCCATGAATAAAGCAAAGGAGGAATTAAACATGACAAAGCACAGAGTAAGAGTACCGCAGGTAGCAGATATATCGGCGGCGATACGTCTTTATTACGAGCACACCGAGATAGGCAATAAGGACATCAGGGCTATTTTCGGCGATATGGGAAACGGCAGGATCGGCAGGCTTAAGCAGCTTGTGCTTGAAGCAATGCACGAACGAGGCACAGTGCACTATAACGCACAGTACGTCAACACAGAGGTTGCATATGACGTGTGGGGAATAGACATCAAGCGTCTTGAGCGTGGTATTGAACGGCTGAATAAGCTGAATATCGAGGTGACGATATGAAAATAGCTAAGATAATCGCCTACATACTCTCCCAGCTCCTGCGCTTGTGGGTAACGGCGTGTGCGGCAGTGATGATGTATGTTCCTATGTCGGCACTGGCTTACGCAGAAAGGGGCTATCGTGCGGTCGGCGGCGAGATGTTACCCGTTGCAATAGTCGCTGTTGCGGTCTGGTACGGGCTGGGATGGCTTATGCGGGAGTGGTACAGGACGATGAGAGGAGGACGCAAATGAAAGCAAACGACCCTAACGCCCTACTCGCACGTGACGCAAACGAAGCAGCAAGAGCGGGGCTAAGCTATGGTGCGTGGCGGTCACTCAAGGACAGTCAGAAGCTCGCCGACAAGGTACACTTCCGCAGGGCACAGCAGGTGGCAGAGATACAAAGAAAGAGGGGGAAGAAGAAATGAAGTTTAAAGTTAGCACAACGGTTGCTACTTACGAAGAAGTAATGGCAATTGTTCAAGCACTTGCCGGCATTGTGAACAATATCAATGTAACAGACTGCGAAGGCGAGGAGGACGAAGACGATGTATAAATGTGAGCGTTGCGACTGGACAGGCTCGTCCTCGGAACTCGGACATTACACCGAGTATCGTGGCGAGTGTCACGGCGCACCTGCGTGGGAAACATTACCGTGTTGTCCGGAGTGCGGATATGATGTTGAGAACATCGAAGAAGAGTAAAAAAAAGAGCTCCCGTAAGGGAGCAAAACAAATATTTACGCAAGACCAGTATAACACTGGCAGGAGAAAAAGTCAATGGATATAAAAGAAAAACTTACAGCCGAGCTGAAAAACGTAAAGCTCGGCAAATATGAAAACGTTGTTAAGTCCTATGTGCTTGACGAAATCTGCATTTTTGCAAAGCAGAACAGCGAATTTGCACAGGCTATAGAGCAGTCGGACAAGTCTTTTGCCGACTGCCTCAGGGCAAGCGTTGCAGGAGTTAAGGAACACATATCCGATCTCGATTGTTACAAGCGTGCAGTAGCATTTTACTTTCCCGGTGCTGACATCAAATGCACTATGACGCTTGATCTCGGTGATAACGGATTCAGCAACAACGAAACGTCCACAGAAGCAGACAGCGGCAAGCTACAGCTTGACCTTGACAGCCTGCTTGACTTCTGAGGTGCGGCAGTATGACAAGAAAAGAAGCCGAAAGCTATACAGACAATTTTCCGCCGCTTACAGCGGAGCTTGAACGTGAAATTAGAAAGACGTTGCCGATGAAGTATCTTATTATAGATAATGGCGGCACAGCATATTGCACGGCATGCGAAGAAAAGCTGTATCCCGGTGAGTATGACAGCTCAGTTAAACATAGGCAGACTACTTTCTGTACAAGCTGTGACGAAACTGTCACTGCGATATACAATTATCACAATTTTCACGGCTCGGTTGTTGAGTGCAAATCAAATGTCGGAGTGTTTCTGTCAGACGACAAGACCGATAATCTGTACATACGGTTTTATACGGTTACGCTGCTTTTTAACGCTCGTGAAATTATGCCGCATATTGCAATCAATGAGGTTCAGCGGTATTTATTCACGGCAAATCAAGCGTTCCGTTATGGTCCTAAATACGCATGGGAGAGTAAAAACGGTTACTATGCAAAGGTAGTGACAGGCTGGGGGCTACGAGCGGAATTTAGCGAGCCTGTATTTCCCAATTATAGCAGTTACAGCTTCGTTAATTTTCCTGCATTAAAAGGAACAGCTTGTGCTCATTCGGCAATAAGCGAGAACTTCGGAAGCATATCATATCTGAAATTCTGGCAGGCACACAAAAATGTTGAGGCACTCATTAAGTGTGGCTTATATAGCAGTGCTAAGTACAACGAAGACATGATCGACTGGACCGAAACCGAACCGCACAAAATGCTCGGCGTAACAAAAGATGTTATGCGGGCAATCCGCAAAGGGCAAATCGGGTACAGAGACTATCTTAGAATAAAAGAAGAATTTCCTAAGATTACCAATCTCGACCGTCTTATAGAAACAAATAAACATATAGGATATTCATTTGGTACACTCGACAGCCTCAAGAGAAAACTCAAGACCGACAAATACGAAATTGCGAAGTACATTTTAAAGCAGAATGTAAATATCGACGATTATTCGGATTATGTTCGTATAATGCAGAGCTTCGAAGCCGATTTCAGCGACAGACAGATATGCTTCCCGAAAAATCTTAAAGCGGCTCACGATCGTGCAGAAGCTATGCGACAAGCACGGGAGATTGAAGAAAAAGCAAAGAAAAACGCTAAGCTGGCAGAACAGCTGAACACTTTGAAATTAAAGCGAAAGATACTTGAATTCTCGATTGGTGATTACTTTATCCGTCAGCCCGTCAGCACAGACGAAATAGTTGCCGAAGGTCAGAAGCTAAGCCACTGTGTCGGCGGATATGCCGAAAGACACGCAACTGGCAAGCTGACAATTATGTTTCTCCGCCGAAAATCTGCACCGGACGAGCCGTACTACACGATGGAGGTATCAAACGACTATAAAATAGTCCAGTGCAGAGGTTATAAAAACAACTGGGTTACAAACGGCGGGCAGGAAAAACCACAAGAAATAATCAATGTCGAAAAGATGTATCAGCAGTACCTTGACGGTATTGCAGCGAAAAAATCAAAAACAAAATCAAGGAGGAAAACAGCATGACAATTTCAGAAGTTCATACACTGCCTACAGACACAGACGATTACGTCAAGGCAGCAAACCTTAATTACCGCATCAAAGCGGCGGCACAGGTAGCACAGCAGAGCTTGTATGAGATGTGCAAGGGCTTTAAAGAAATGAGGGACAGCAAGCTCTATAAAGAGCTGGGGTATCAGAATTTTGAAGAATATTGCGAACAGGAAACAGGGTTTAAGAGAGCCAATGTATATAATTACATAACTGTTGTCGAAAGTCTTCCAAAAGAATTTGTCCAGACGTCTAGACAAATTGGAGTAAGCAAACTGTTATTACTGACTAAACTTTCCGAGAAAGAACGTACAGAAATAACCGAAAAAACCGACCTTGAGAACACCTCCGTCCGTGAGCTTGAGCAGCAGATACGGCAGATAAGAGCAGAAAAGGATAAGGCAGTAGCCGATAAGTCGGCCGCAGAAGCCGAAGCATCCGCCGCCGCACAGCAGGCGAAATCACTTGAAAAAGCCAAGAACACATTGTCACAGCAGATAGCGGCACTCGAAGCCGAGATAAAGGAGCTTGAAAACCGCCCTGTTGAAGTTGCTGTCGAGCCGGCTAAGGACGGCGTTATGGACAAGACAGCGTTTGATAATATCTGCAAAACTTATGAGCAGCAGCTTGACAAGGTGCAGGAGGACGCATTACAGGACACTATCCGCTTAAACCGTGAGCATACGGAGCAGATGAACAGTCTTAAAGCCGAAAGCGAAAAGAAACTTGAAGAACTCCGCAGTCAGCTTGAAGCCGCTAAGCGTGAGCAGTCGGAACTTACGGTGAGCGTGCCCGACAGCAAGGAAACATTTAAAGCGTACCTTGCAACAGCTATTGATGCGGCAAAACGGCTCTGCGAGTTCATCGACAATAATTCCGCAGACAGTAATCACGATTTGTTTGTCAGCAAAGCAAAGCAGTTTTTCGAGAAAATGACGGAGGAAATCGTATGAGCAGTACATTATATGATATAACCGGCAGGTTTGCCGAGCTTTTCGATGCGTTTGACGCTATAAATGACTATGAACCGGATACCAATGCGGACGGTGAGTATATAGACGATGACGGCGAGGTCATCGCTGACCTTGAAGCATACAAAGCCGATATGCTGACAATGTGGTTTGACACTCTCGAAGGCATTGAGGGCGAGTTCAGTGAAAAGGCCGAAAACGTCGCCTGCTTCATAAAATCCCTTGAGCGTGAGGCAGACAGCCACGAGCTTGAAGCTAAGGAACAGACGGCAAGAGCAAAGACAAAGCGCAAAAAAGCAGAGTTTCTGAAAAAGCGTCTGTTACAGGATATGCAGGCAATGAGGCTGAAAAAGGTCGATATGCCGAAAGCAAAAATAACGTTCTCAGAGGGACGTGACAGTGTGGTTATTGACGATGAGCGGCAGTTTATTGACTATGCCGAAACATTCAACGAATCGCTGATAAAGTACAGCAAACCGACCATATGCAAGTCAGAGGTCAAGAAGCTGCTCGACAGCGGAGAAAAGCTCCCTGCCGTACATCTTGAGAAAAAGCCGTATATAACGATAAAGTGAGGTAGCTATGAGCAATATATTTACACTCGTAACAAGAAAGAAATCAAAGGCGAGAATTGCGGTCATGGGACCGTCGGGAAGCGGTAAAACGCTTTCGTCGCTCTATCTCGCAAAGGGCATAACAGGCAACTGGGGCAAGGTTGCCCTTATAGATACAGAACACGAGCGTGGCAGATTCTATGCCGATCGTCACGATCTCGGCACGGGAGAATTTCTCTATGCCCCGCTTACACCGCCGTATTCGCCCGAAAAGTACATAGAGTACGTCAGACAGGCGGCTGAGGCGGTCGGGGAGGACGGCGTAATAATAGTGGACAGCTTTTCACACGCATGGGATAACGAGGGCGGAGTGCTTGACATCAAATCACAGATAGCACAGCGTCAGGGAAAGAACGATTATACCGCATGGGACGAGGCGGGAAAGATACAGAACAATCTTGTCAATACCATACTGTCGGTCAACTGCCACACAATCATTACACTGCGTACCAAGATGGGCTATGCTATGGAAATCAACGACAGGGGCAAGACCGTTCCCGTCAAGATAGGACTTGCGCCGGTGCAGCGTGATAACACCGAGTATGAATTTGACATAGCATTTCAGATAAACCGTGAGCATATCGCAAGTCTTTCAAAAGACACAACATTCCTCGATAAGTGGTCGGGTGTTATCACCGAAGATTTAGGTGCTCAGCTCGGCGCATGGCTCAGCGAGGGTGCAGAGCCCGACAGATGTGAAGAATGCGGCGCTGTCATTATGCCGACACCTAAGCATACGGTAGCGGAAATGGTTGAAAGCTCGGTTGCAAAATTCGGCAGAAAGCTGTGCATAGCGTGTGCAAAGAAGGAGGTCGAAAAGCAGAATGCCGCTAAGACCGTATCAGAGTGAGCTTGTCGAGCAGACAAGGCAGGCGTGGCGTGAGGGTTATCACGCTCCCTGCATTGTTCTCGGGTGCGGCGGCGGTAAGTCGGTGATAGTAGCAGAGATAGCACGGCGGACTACATTCAACGGGAAAAAGGTATTGTTTCTTGTACACAGGCAGGAGCTTGTTCAGCAGATAATAAGGACGTTCATACGCTGGGGCGTTGATATGAACTACTGTGACGTGATGATGGTGCAGACCGCAGCACGGCGGATAAAAAAACTGTCAAAGCCTGCGCTTATCATTACAGACGAAAATCACCACAGCCTTGCGCTGTCGTACAAGAAAATCTATGATGCTTTCCCCGATGTGCTTCGTGTGGGGGTAACGGCAACGCCTGTCCGCCTGAACGGTGACGGTCTGGGTGATGTCAACGACAAGCTGATAATCGGGCCGTCTACCAAATGGCTTATTGATCACAACTGTCTTGCACCGTATGACTACTATGCACCGTCCGTAGCCGACTTATCGGGGCTTCATATCAAAATGGGCGAGTTTGTTACGGCGGACGTTGAAAAGGCGATGATCAAAAAGGCTGTATTCGGTGATGTTATCGGATACTACAGACAGCTTGCAGACGGTAAGAAAGCCGTCTGCTACTGCTCAAGCGTTAAGCACTCGCTCGCTACCGCCGAAGCGTTCCGAGAAGCAGGCATAAACGCCGTACACATTGACGGTACAACTCCCGATGCAGAGCGTAATCGTATTATTTCGGATTTCAGAGCAGGACGGATAACGATACTTTGCAATGTCGATTTAATATCGGAGGGCTTTGACGTTCCCGACTGCGAATGTGCGATATTGCTCCGTCCCACTCAATCTCTTACGCTGTACATTCAGCAGTCAATGAGATGTATGCGCTATCGACCGGGCAAGCGTGCGATAATTCTTGATCATGTCGGCAATTACGCACGCTTCGGAATGCCCGATGATGACCGCCTGTGGTCGCTCGAAAAACGCAAGCGCAACATAAAGAAAGAAGCTGCAGAGAATGCCGAAAAGGTGAAACAGTGTCCCGAATGTTACTATACATTCGGAGCGCCGCCGCCCGGTCAGCCCTGTATCTGCCCTCACTGCGGATATGTTTTCCCGGTAAAGAGCCGGGATATAGAAACAAGCGAAAGCACCGAGCTTATTCATATCGAGGGCTTCAGGCTGGATTTCAGCAGTCCCGATGATTGTTCGTCCTATTCCGATCTGCTTGCATACGCAAAGAAGAAAGGGTATCAGAGGGGCTGGGCGTTTTACGAAGCAAGAAAGAGAGGTTTTATCTATTGACAGAAGAACACAGTATCCAGAATGCTGTCAGACGTGCGCTGTCCGAGAACGGTTGTGTGATATTCCGCATTAACGTCGGCAAGGGCAGAACATTTGACGGCAGATATTTCGACACGGGCGTACCGGTCGGATTTTCAGACCTGTTCGGCGTAAGGCAGTCGGACGGAAAGGCAATATTCATAGAGGTAAAGACAAAAACGGGACGTGTTCGCCCCGAACAGAAGAATTTTATTGAAAAGATGCGCCGTTCGGGTGCTGTTGCAGGTATATGCAGAAGCACAGAAGACGCAATAAGACTTATAACGGAGGATAAATAATATGGCATTTTCACAGAACAATTCAGCAGCTACGAGTGCACTCAAGCCCGAAGGCAGATATGAAACGATAATCACAAGCGTAGACGAGAAAACATATAAGAGCGGCAGTACATCGCTGAGCTTCAGACTGACGATAAGGAATGATATTCCGGAGCAGAAATACGGCAACGCCTGCCTGTTTTATCAGATATGGAAGGCTAAAGAACCTACAAAGGAAGACCTTGCGGTAAACGGTTATACGTTCGGCAGACTTATGGCAGTAGGCAAGGCCGCAAAGCTCACTGACGGCAAGGAATACAAGGATCTTGCGGAATACTGCGACGATCTTGTCGGCAAGTGTGTGATAGCTGTAGTAAAGCACGAAACGGACGATAAGGGCACCACAAGAGAAAAGGTAAGCTATCTTGAACCGACACAGCACCCCGACTGCAAGCATAAGTTCAAGACCGCCGTGACCGCCGATACCGTATCAGCGCCGAAAAACGAGAGCTTTGCGGCAACCGCAGCAACGGAAGCAGTTACGGAAGATGACGGTGACTATCCGTTCTGATGGGGGAAATAATGTACGAATATATTCCCAATGAGCTTAAAAAGCTCTCAAACTGGGTGTGCTGGCAGGCTGTACCCGATGAGGCAGGCGGTAAGATAAAAAAACTTCCGATCAATCCTCATACGGGCGAACTTGCTCGCTCCAATGATCCATCCACATGGTCGGATTTCAATACGGCTGTAGCGGCTTCGGCAGGTTTCGCAGGCGTCGGATTCATGTTCGGAAACTGCGAGTATTTCGGTGTTGACATTGACGGAGTGGGTGACGAGATAGCCGCATTCAAAACCGGCGAAAACAACATTATCACCGAATTTATAACAACTCTCCAGTCATATACCGAGCTGTCGCAGTCCGGCAAAGGCATTCACATAATCTGCAAAGGAAACCTGCCGAAGCAGGGGCGCAGACGAGGCAATGTCGAAATGTACGAAACAGGCAGATTTTTCGTTATGACGGGCAATCCGTGCGCCGAATATATGGATATAAACGAATGCACAGAGGCTATTAAGGCGTTGCACGAAAAGTACATAGGCGGAGGGCGTGAACCTTCCGCTGTACCCCGTGCTTATGTGCCGGCACTTCCGACAACCGCAAATGATATTATAACTCTCGCCGGAAAAGCAAAGAACGCACCACGCTTCAATGCACTTATGCAGGGCGATTATTCGGGTTATGTGTCACAGTCTGAGGCTGATATGGCGCTTTGTAATATGCTTGCGTTCTGGTGCAGGTGTGATGCGGATATGATGGACTGTATTTACAGACAGTCGGGGCTTATGCGTGAAAAATGGGACAGACGGCAGTCGGGCAGTACCTACGGCGCAATAACGATACAAAAAGCCATAGCCGACTGTGAGAAGGTATACGAACCGGCACAGAAATCACCGCAGTTTGCGGCAAGGTTCACAGGTGAAAGCTCTGTTGTACACGCAAAGCTCGATACAGCACAGGACGAGCCTGTAAAGCTGTACACTTTTGACGATACAGGGAACGCAGAACGACTTATAGACTTATTCGGCAGAGAGATCCGCTACAGTTATACAGACAAGCGCTGGCTGTATTATGACGGCAGGAAGTGGTGCTACGACAACAGCGGAACAATAGAGCGCATAGCCGATAAGGCTGTACTTGCGATGAAGGCAGAGGCTAAGGCATACGAGCAGATGGACGCTGAGGACGGCGGAGATATGGCAAAGAGCTTTGAAAAACACCTGAAATCAAGCCGAAGCAACAAATCAAAATCTGCAATGCTGAAGGAAGCACAGCATCACGTTCCGATAGTGCCGGCACAGATGGATAAGTACAAGATGGTGCTTAATACTCCGAGCGGCGTTCTTGACCTGAAAAGCGGTACGCTGAGTGAGCATAAGCCGGAAGCATATTTTACCCGTATCACATCGGCGGAGTACACGAGCAACGCTGACTGTCCGCAGTGGCTGAAATTTCTTGACGAGATATTCGGCGGCGACAAGGACCTTATACGATATGTTCAGAAGGCGGTCGGCTATTCGCTGACAGGCTCAACGGCGGAGCAATGCGTATTCTTCCTGTTCGGCACTGGCAGAAACGGAAAATCAACGTTTCTTGATATTATCCGTGCAATTATGGGCGACTACGCAAGCAATATCCAGCCGGAAACAATAATGGTACGCAGTAATCAGAGCAGTGCCATAAACAGCGATATAGCACGTCTTAAAGGCGCAAGGTTTGTTACGTCTGTAGAACCTAACGAGGGCGTGCGTATCAACGAGGGTCTGCTGAAGCAGCTTACAGGCGATGATATAGTTACTGCCCGCAAGCTGTACGGCGATGAGTTTGAGTTCAAGCCCGAATTCAAACTGTGGATGGCGACGAATCATAAGCCGATAATCAGAGGCACAGACATAGGTATCTGGCGCAGAGTGCATATGATACCGTTCACTGTGCAGATACCCGAAGAAAAGAAAGACCCACGTCTTAAATATAAGCTGTGCCGTGAGCTGCCCGCTATCTTCCGCTGGGCAGTAGAGGGGTGCGTACTGTATCAGGCTGAGGGGCTGCATATGCCGAAGGCGGTAGTCGCTATGGTCAAGGAGTACCGCAGAGAGATGGATGTTATCTCCGCTTTTGTCGAGGACAGGTGTACAGAGGGCAAGGACTGCTATGCGCAGGCTAACGTGCTTTATGCGGCGTATGCGCAGTGGTGCGATGACAATAACGAGTATAAGATGTCAAATACGAAGTTTGGTGTTGAATTGTCGAAAAAGTATCCTAAGGTGCGAGCAAAAAATGGTAATTGTTACATCGGAATAGCTATAAGCTGAAAGGAGGGTGAAGGGTGGTGAAGGGTTTAAGGGTTTTTCTAACCTTTCATACGGAAAATGAAAAAAATAAATATATATAAAAGGTGTTGGAAAACGGGCAAAACCCTTCACCACCTTACACCGAATGATTATGAAGAAGATAAATTTCAATGATCCGGCAACATTTGAAAAGCTGGAGCATATGGCATACGAAAACACGCTTGATTATACCGACTTTCCGCCTGCCGAGTATAAATACTTTGATAAGCTGTCACAGCTTGGTAGTATCTACCGCAGTGGTCAGCTTCCGAAGGGACTTTGCAAAGAGCGTAAGGACGCATATCTTTGTGATTATCGCAAGGACGCAGACAAAACACGGAAAAATCACGAGGCAGAGGTCGGATACCAGGAGAATATACGAAGGTCGGACGAGCTGAGATGTGAGATCAACAGCACAAGAAATCACGATGCCAAGCTGATGCTTGCGCTGAGGTGTATCGAGCTGATGACCGGCGAGGAAGGATTTGAAAGGAGAAATTTGAATGAGTAGTTTTTACGAGTGCGAAATGAGACCCGGTTGCGTTGCCAGCCACAATAGGTATGGCAGTGTTACGCTTGTCACAGCTCTTGTGACGGAAGATTATCCTCAGCTGTGGGCTGTAGAGGCAAGAGATGGTGAGTTAAAAATTGTGCGTGAGGATGATTTGTACGATTTCGGATACTATGGGGAGTGATAGAATGACAAAGCAGAAACTTAAAGATTACCGCTACACCTGCAAGTGTATCAAGCAGCTTGAATCAGAGTTGAACGATGCGGCAGTAACCGACAGCACGCAGGGCTCACAGAGCGAATATCCCTATGTCAAACATAGCGTCACGATTTCCGGCGTTCCCGATACCGATACATATCTTGCCAAGAAAAGAAGGCTGTCTGAACTTAAAGCACAGAAAGCAGAAGTAGAACGGTTTATTGAGGACATTCCCGACAAGCAGACGAGAGATATGTTTAAGCTAAGGTACATCAAAGGGTATAAGTTAACGAAAACTGCTGTAGAAATCGGCGGAGATAATACACCTGACGGAGTAAGAATGAGAATAAATCGATATTTAGGTTAATGTTGTTCGTTTTGTTCGTTTTAAGGGTGTTATAATTTAAAATGACAAAATATAAAATATTTTTAATGAAAACGGAGAACATATGTTGACAAATAATGCCGAAAAGGATATAATTAACAATAAGAACGGAGGAATATATATGAAACCACGTGTTTTTGTTAGTTCTACTTTTTATGATTTGAAATATGTTCGAGAAGATTTAGCAAGCTTTATTCGCAATCACGATTTTGAACCAATTATGTTTGAAGATGGAGATATTGGGTATGATACAAATAAAGCTTTAGACGAATCATGCTATGAAGCAATGCATACAGCTGATATGGCAGTACTTATAATTGGTGGTCAATACGGCTCTAATGCGAGTTCTCAAGAATCTGAAATTGTGGATAGCTTTATATCGATTACTCAAAGAGAGTTCGAGACAGCGGTAAAAGATAACATTCCAGTGTTTGCATTTGTCGATACAAAAGTGCTTTCTGAATATAATATTTATAAAAGTAACATGGAAAAGTTCGAACGAAATCCTAAGTATATTGAATTTCATGCAACCAAAGATGTGCGAATTTTTAAATTTATTCATTCTATTTTTTGCCCAAACATGATACCGGTAAATGAATTTACCAAAATATCAGATATTAAAGATTTCTTGTCAAAGCAATGGTCTGATATGTTTAAAAAGTATTTAAAACAATGTAAGGAAGACAAAGAAATTGAAACCATAAAGACTTCTATTGCAAAGCTTGAAAGCATTGTTAACAGTATGACAGTTATGCTTGATGCTGTAGGTAAAAACGTGCTTAAAGAAACACCGAATGAATATAATGTTATCAAAGAAAAACAGCAAGTAACTGAAATCTGTAACATGATAAAAGATGCTGTTTCTTTCGAGGATAGAGCAGATAAATCAAGTCAATCCCCGTTGCCAAATAGACTTATTGACTTTATTTTTGATGTGAATAAGTATATCAGCAGTGTACGTGGTGCAGATCAAGATGCAGAATATGCAAGAAATGAGACTTATGGACATAGCCGTTTTATAGAACATGTTCGTAATTTGGGAATGAGAAAAGATTTGTTTGTATTTTTTGTAGATTCTGAAGCAATACCAAATATATGTGAAAATTTAAATAATGAACGAATTAAGAAGCTTGTTGCTGAAGAATTATCAAATACTGATTTTAGCTTTAAAAGGAAGATTAGATTTCGAGCCTAATTAATGAAGCCCGGCACAACGGTGTCGGGTATTCTTATACCCAAAAGAAAGGACGGTGTACCGCCAATGACCGAAAGACAGAAGAAATTTGCCGAATATTACGCTCAGTGCGGTAACGCCGCTCAGAGTGCGATACAGGCAGGATACAGCAAAAAGTATGCAAATACTAATGCTTCAAAATTACTACAAAATACTACAATTACGGAATACATAAAACAGCTCACCGAAGCCGCCCAGACTGCCCGAATAATGACGGCAAGAGAACGGCAGGCGATACTTTCCGATATAGCTAAGGATAAACAGAACGAGCTGTCGGACCGTATCAGAGCTATAGACACGCTGAATAAGATGACGGGGGAGTATGTGGCAAAGATACAGGCAGAAGTCAGAACTTCTGACAAGCTCTCCGATGTATTTGCTCAGATAGGCGGTGAGGGGCTTGACGAGTAGTTTTCCTCTGTCACAGAAATATATCGACTTCATCAACAGCGTGCATAATGTGACAGCGGACTTTCTCGAAGGTACTACCGCAAGCGGAAAGACAACCGTCGGTGCAGGCGTAAAGTTCATGCGTATGGTGTCCGCAAGCCGAAAGAAGCTCCACGTTATCGCCGCAAAGACAACCGGCAAGGCAGAAGAAACGATTATTCAGCAGGACAACGGCATTCTTGATCTTCACGCAAATGCAAAGTATTTCGGCAACGGCGATAAGGATTATAAACTGCCGCATATCAAGTTCGAGGGAAAGATAATCTATGTTCTCGGATATGACAACAAGGATAAATGGCAGATGGCACTCGGCGCTCAGTACGGGTGCGTCTATATCGACGAGATAAATACCGCCGATATAGAGTTCGTCCGTGAGATGTCTACCCGAAATGATTACCTTATGGCTACTCTGAACCCCGATGATCCGGGCTTGCCGGTGTATAAAGAGTTTGTCAACCGCTCACGGCCATACAAAAAATACACCTGTGACGTGCCAGATGAAATAATGAAAGAGCTTACGGAAGAACCTGTGCCGGATTGGCGGTACTGGTTCTTTACTTTTCGTGATAATCTTTCGCTGACCGATGAGGACATACAGCGAAAGATGCTTGCCGCCCCGAAGGGTACTAAGCTGTACAAGAACAAGATACTGGGCTTGAGAGGGCGTGCAACGGGGCTTGTTTTCGATTTACAACCCCGTAATATAATTTCACTCGGTACGGCGCAAGGCTTTAAATTCGAGCGGTTCTCGGCGGGTTTAGATACAGCCTACTCGCAGTCTTCACCTGATACGATAGCATTTACATTTGTGGGAATCACGGCGGACCGCAAATGCGTAACGCTTGACGAGGAAACATACAACAACCGTGACCGTCAGATACCGCTTACACCGTCCGATATTCCGAAAATCTTTACCGAGTTTTTAGAGAAGAACCGTAAGCTGTGGGGCTTTGCAAAAGATGTCTACATAGACAGCGCAGATCAGGCAACGATACTCGAATGTCAGAAATTCAAGCGGCTTTCGGGAAGCCTGTATAACTTCATACCTGCGTTCAAGAAAACGAAAATAATCGACCGTATTCACTTGCAGTCAGCGTGGCTGGCGGCAGGTGATTTTTATATCCTGGAGCATTGCAAAAATTACATAGCGGAGCTTAACATATACAGCTGGAAAGAGGATAAGGCAGAGCCGGAGGACGGCAACGATCACTGCATAAACTCCTGCCAGTATGCCTGGCTTCCGTTCAAATCACTTATAGGGAGCGTGAAAACAGATGAAATTTGACATAGGAGAGAAAGTCAGACAGATGTTTCTGAACTGGCTCAATATAAATCCTGCATCGGAGCAGACCTTTGTCCTGAACGAAAGAACGGGGCTTATGGCGGACATTCTCCGGGCAAAGCTGTGGTACAGAGGTGACGCATATGAGCTGTCGCAGTTCTTCAAGCAGCTCGGTTGCGGCACAAATTCTTTCTGGGGGAGCGTTCCCGATAACGAGAAAGTCCGCAAGATACACAGCGGCTTGCCTGCCATTATAGCTGATACGCTCGCCTATATCGTTTATTCGGATATGGACGATATAGCGGTCGAGGGCGAAAAAGGCAGAGCGGCATTTGAGGATATATCGCAGAACACGGACTTTACCGCACTTGTCGGAAAGGCAATAGTCGATACGCTCGTTGAGGGTGACGGTGCTTTCAAGATTTCGGTCGATGATACGCTGTCATTAACGCCTATTGTTGAATTTGTCGGTGCTGATAAGACCGAATATCGCTATCTGAGGGGTGTTCTGTCGGAAGTGGTATTCCATAGCGCACACGAAGACGGTAACAGGATATATCAGCTTGAGGAGTATTACGGCAGAGGTTATATCGAAAGCCGATTGTACGACCACAGCGGTCACGAGGTGAGCCTTGACAGTGTTTCTTGCCTTGCCGGCATAGAACAACGAGTAGAGTTTGCCGGGGATTATATAATGGCTGTACCGCTGAAGTTTTACGCTTCTAAGAAATATCCGGGCAGGGGCAAGAGTATATTCGACGGCGGTAAATCCGATTGTTTTGACGCTCTGGACGAGGTTATCTCACAGTGGTGGGACGCAATCAGAATGGGACGTGTGAAGCAGTACATACCCGATAATATGATACCACGCAATGCCGAGAACGGCTCGGTCGGAAAGCTCAACCAGTTCGGCAACAATTACATCACGATAAGTCAGCCGTTGCAGGAGGGCGTTACCCCGAAGATTGAGGTAGTCCAGCCCGACATAAAGTATGACGCATTTGTATCATCGTATACAAACTGCCTGCTGATGTGCCTGCAAGGACTTGTATCGCCTGCGACACTCGGTATTGATGTCGGCAAGATGTCAAGTGCGGACGCTCAGCGAGAGAAGAAGGACGTTACGGGCAACACCCGGAACACAATAACGACAGCGCTTGAAAAGGCTCTGCCTGAGCTTGTGTCGGCTGTATTAAAAACATACGACAATATGCAGGGCAAAGCACCCGAAGAATATGAGGTAAGCGTTGATTTTGGTGAATATGGCGCACCCGACTTTGACAGTCGTGTAGAAACGGTCGGCAAGGCAAGTACCTACGGCATTATGTCGGTCGAAACGCAGGTCGAGGAGCTGTGGGGCAGTTCTAAAGAGGACGTATGGAAAGCCGGTGAAGTCAAGCGTATAATGCAGGAAAAGGGGCTTGCCGATGGTGCGACATCTGCGGTAGGTGATGAGCTTGCTTAGTTTCAGAGATATTGCAAAGATATTTGAAGAGATAGAGCTAAGGCTCATTGCTTCGCTGAAACGCAATCTTTCACGGCACAAAGCCGAAGAAGAAAAAGAAGGCTTTGAATGGTCTGCGTGGCAGGCTGAAAAGCTCAATAACATTGACAATTTCCGCAAGGAGAACGCTCAGATAGCGGACGAATATGTAGATGTTATTGACGATGAAACCCGACAGCTTATGACGGATCAGTTTCACGAGGGAGAGCATACAGCGGAGCAGTCGGTCATTGATGTTTCGGAAAGCGGTGTCAATGTTCCTGATGTTCCCAATGTTCCGGCAGTTCCGACACAGCCTCAGCCGCCCGAAGCGCCGACAGCTATACCCGATGATCATTTCTTCGGTGTTAACAAGCCGAAGATGGATAAGCTGATGGAAGACGTAACAACGCTTGAAAAGACCGCCCTTACCGCCGCTGTGCGTAATATGGACGATGTTTACCGCACAACGCTGAACAAGGTACAGCTTATGATGGGCACAGGCTCAATTACGCTTAATGAAGCAATCGACCTTGCAACAAGGGACTTCCTCGACAAAGGCATAAACTGCATTGTATACGCAGACGGCAGGCGAGTTAATATTGCCGATTATGTGCGTATGGCACTGCGCACAACGTCCACAAGGGCAACATTGCAGGGGGCGGCTAAACGCTTTGCGGAGCTTGGATATGACACTGTGCTTATATCGCAGTACGGAGGTTGCTCAGAAACCTGCGAGCCGTATCAGGGCAAGGTTTATATTGATGATGTGTTCACGCTGTGGAGCGGACAGATAAGCGGCGACTTCGGCAAGTCAAACTACTGCGACAAGTGGTTTATGCTGTTGTCTGTGGCTATCCGAGGCGGATTGTTCCACCCGAACTGCCGTCACACTATGGGACAGTACATAGATGGGCTTACAAAGATACCTCAGCCGATTCCTGCCGAGAAGATACGGGAACAGCGAG
>ERZ1027237.463-NODE-463-length-21422-cov-7.004914_pt1 | contig 21422 bp, 19 predicted proteins | sample MGYA00519264_ERZ1027237 | MGnify/ENA primary metagenome ERZ1027237 (study PRJEB26926, sample SAMN06164640) | human gut metagenome | biome: ENVO:00009003; feature: ENVO:2100002; material: ENVO:00002003 | host: Homo sapiens | place: USA | collected 2012 ...
CCTCATCGACTGCTCTCTCTGCGAAGAGGAAGCATCTACCGGGCGGCTGCGCTTTACCTGCGCCCATGAGCTGGGGCACTGGCTGCTCCATAAGAAACAGTTCAGCGGGACCGGCGAAAACGCGGCGCTCCGTTCCGGCGATGAGAGCGACAACACATTGGAAGTGCAGGCGAACCTGCTGGGCTCTATCCTTCTGCTGCCGCTGCCGCAGGTCAAGCGCTGCTTCTATCAGCTGCGCTCCGGACGGACAAACCAACAGCTGGTGACGGATATGGCAGGTATCTTTCAGGTATCCAAGCAGGCCATGCGCATTCGGTTGGAGAACCATAACCTGCTGTAAAAAATTTTCATGTGCTGTTCTCAAAAAAGAGAACAGAGAAAGCGAGGCGCTATGTCAAAAACCAATTCCCTGCGCTGTCCGCTGTGCGGCAAGGGCCGTATCGCGGATATCCCCAGCGGTGCGGAGCAGTCTCAGTACAGGCTATTTGCGCTGCACAGAGCGGAACACCCTGACCTGATCGCCAAATGCCCCAAGTGCGGCGGACAGATCGGCATCACGGTGCTGACGCCGGATGCCCACCCCCTGATCCACACGCCCATCCCCTTTATGGGATATGTTCAGGCATAAATTAAAAATCAATTGATATGACTTCGTCAAGCGCACCAGCCACCCATCATCGAATATGGGAACATTGAGTTAGGAGCCTTACAAGTAGCTTTTCAGCTATGCGTAAGGCTCTTTTTTTGCGCCTTTCTTCGGCTGAAAAGCGGAAAGGCACACAATGCGCAGACGCTGGCAGCCCTATATCGCTAAATATCCGTGACCCCATCTCAGACATTTCAAAAAAATCTGAGATTGGAGTCATGAATCATGAAAAAATGGCAGGAAGAACGCAACTATCGGCGCGTTCGAAGCGAAGGTGGCGAAGTCATCGCCAATATCATCACTGTAGACGGCATGGACGTAGAGGTGCCGGAGGATGTCTACCTCGCCTATGCGCAGGCAGACCGCAGGGAGCGCTACATCATGGAGGAACAGTCCTCCGGAAAACTGCTCTCTCTGGAGCAGATGGAGAAAGATGCGCTTTTGCCGGACTATGTCGGAGCAGAAACGGCCCCCAGCGCCGAAACTGAGGCACTGGAGCGTGAGGAACTTCGGAATCTGGCAGAACAGAAGCAGATCCTTTTGCTGGCGCTGCTGTCACTAAAGGATATCGACCGGGAACTCATCAACGCACTGTTCTTCGACGGCGCGTCTACACGGGAATACGCCCAAAGAATGGGCGTCAGCCAGCGGGCGGTCATCAAGCGGAGAGACCGCATCCTGCGGGATCTTAAAAAGTTTTTTGAAAATTCCTCGAAATAAGGGTATTCACCGAACGCAATTTTCGGGAGGACAGTGAGGGGCTCCGAATCGCCCCTCGCTGTTCCTTGAAAATTGCATACCAGCAATACGGATAACCACCAGGACAGAAGAGCAATCTGCGCAGTGTGCGCCACGACCCGTGGGAAGCCTTGCAGCTTCCCGCGGCGAGCGATTTTACCTGCGCAGGGGCGGCGTTGGCAGCGCCGCCCGCAGAGACGCTGTCCGGGCAGATAATGAGACACAATGCACTGGCCAGCATGAAGAGGCTGGGCTGCTCCGGGATTGAAAGCAGTAGAGATCCCGGAAATACGCCCGTGAAGGTCTTGCCGGACCTTGTCCGTATTGTTCCCTTTTCCCACCGGGGCGCGCGCTGCAAATACGGTGGAAACGAAAACAAAGCATGACAGAAAAGAGGAAATTATCGGATGAATACCAACGATAACAGGCTGAAAGCCCATAAACTGATCGACCATATTTTTCAGGACCTTCTCCCCGCCCACGGCATGGTACAAAGGTCGGAGCAGATCCAATTGAGCCACCGGATGCTGGATGCCATGCAGGACGGGAGGATCGCCCTGTGCGATGCCGGGACGGGCATCGGCAAGACCTACGCTTATCTGGCGGCTGCCACGGCAGCGTCTGCTTTCCCGACAGGGCAGATCGCCCGCCCCATCATCATTTCCACTTCCAGTATCGCGCTGCAAAACGCGGTGCTGACGGAGTATCTGCCGCTGCTGTCCTGCGTCCTAATGGCGGACGGGATTCTTACCAAGCCACTGAAAGCGGTCATCCGCAAAGGCAAAAGCCATTATGTCTGCGACGAGCGGCTGGACAGGCGGCTGCGTCAGGTATATCCTGCAAAGAAAAATCCGGAAGCGCTGACGGCGCTCCGGACTCTTAAGGAAACGCTGGACATGGACAGAGTTTCTCATCTCAGCGGCTATGACCGGGAGCGTGTCTGCGTACCGCAGGTTTGCGACTGCAAGCAGAGGGACTGCCGATATCAGCGGTTTCTCAAGACCTGCGACAAAAATCAATTTTTGTTTCAAATCTGCAATCATAATTTGCTGGTGGCAGACGCCATCCACCGCAGTGAGGGAAAACGCCCTATCTTCCCGGAGCACAGCATCGTCATCGTGGATGAAGCCCATAAGCTCCCGGAAACCGCACAACAGATGCTGGGTGTGACGTTGGCGGCCGAAGAGATACGAAACCTGATCCTTCAGCTAAAAGAGGAACGGTACTTACTGGCGGCAGAAATGCTGGAGGACAGCACAGGTCCTTTGCTGCGCGAGCTGGCACAGCCCAGAGAGGAAGCGGAGCCGGTGGAAGCCTGTTTGCGATTGCTGACCGCGCCATCCTGCACACTGCCCATCATCCAGCGGCAGATCGGCAGCCTGCTCTCCCCGCTGGGAAGCCGCCAGCTGAATACGGTGCTGGACGCGGTCAAGCTGTTCACCAGTTCCCAGACAGATATGATTTTTTACACTGCCGAAGATGTCAGCACAGGCGGCGCCATGCTGTGCGCCGCGGCTGATGACATCACGCAGCGGATGAAAAAGATCCTGTGGCAGCCGGATCAGGCGTTTGTTCTGACCTCCGGCACCATGGCGGTGGGCAGCGATTTCCGCCGTTTCAAAACACAGGCAGGATTGGAGAAGGGACACCGCGTCATGGAATCCGTTTCTCCATCCCCCTTTGACTACCGGAACAACTGCCTGCTCTACCTTCCGCAAATCCCGCCCCGCCAGAGAGTGGAGGATACGGATGTGTACTTTAATGAGCTGACTGCCGAGCTCGTCGGACTCATCAAAGCAGCTTCCGGTCACGCGCTGGTGCTCTTTACCTCCTACGCAGCCATGTCGGCTGTGAAGGAGCGGCTGCGGGAGGAATCTCTCCCATTCCCATTGCTGACGTTGGGCCGCAACGCGCCCCACATCATTGAACAGTTCCGGCACACGCCGGGAGCGGTGCTGCTGGCCACCGGCGCGGCATGGGAGGGCTTTGATTTCCCCGGCGACTGTGTGTCTCTGCTGATCATCCCACGCCTGCCTTTCGCCTACCCAGACGCACGAAAGGAACGGGAATTGGAGAAGTATTTTTCCCTTCACGCATTCATCCGTGAGGTAGCTGTACCGGAGATGCAGATTAAGCTGCGCCAAGGCTTTGGACGGGCCATCCGCACGGAGAGCGATACCTGCGTCATCGCCATTCTGGATGAACGGGCCTGCCGTGGGCGCAGATACGCCCAGGCTGTGAGTGAGGCATTGCCGGAAATGCGGAGGACCGGCAGCCTGCGGGAAGTGACAAGGTTTCTGCGGGAGAAAAAGCCGGAGAGCTATTTTGAGGTGGGAAGATGATCGACGCAAAGAAAGAATTGCAGTATCGGCTGGCAGTCAGGATGCTGGAGCATCTGGCGGAAATCGGCCTGCTGAGCGCGGAAGAACTGTCTTACGCCAAGAGACTGGCCAGAGAGAAATATTCCCCGCAGACTGTTTGGGAATAGTGCTGGATATTCTGCGGATCGTGTGGTAGCTTGTGTGTTGACAAAAAAGATACAGGGAAGTGAAAAACATGGCACAGGTAAAAATCATCGCGCCGCAGACGCGGGAAGCGGAACATCTGCGGGTGGCAGCCTACTGCCGGGTCAGTTCGGACTCCAAGGATCAGCTGCATTCCTACGCCGCCCAGATCCGCAATTATACGGAAGAGATCGCCCAGCATGACGGCTGGGAGCTGGTGGATGTGTATGCCGACGAAGGGCTGACCGGCACCCGGATGGATCAGCGGGATGACTTCAACCGCATGATGCGGGACTGCCGGAAGGGCAAGATCGACCGCATTCTGGTGAAGTCCGTATCCCGCTTCGCCCGGAATACCAGAGACTGCCTGTCCGCCCTGCGGGAGTTATCCGCCATGGGCGTCAGCGTCCGGTTTGAAAAAGAAAATATCGACACGAAAACGCTCACCACCGAACTGATGGTGAGCGTTTCCGGTTCTCTTGCCCAGCAGGAATCCATCTCCATCTCCGCCAATCAGAAGATGAGCTATCAGCGGCGGATGGAGCGTGGGGAATTTATCACCTGCACCGCCCCTTACGGATACCGAATCGTAAATAAGAAAGACCTTGAGATCGCCCCGGAGGAAGCCGCCACGGTGCGCTGGATCTTCGACGCATACCTCAAGGGGCGCAGCTCCGGATGGATCGCGGAGCAGCTGACTGCGAAAGGCATCCCCTCCCAGTCCGGCGCGGAATGCTGGAGAGAAACGGGGGTTCGATACCTGCTGACCAATGAAAAGTACATCGGAGACGCTCTGAGCCAGAAATCCTACAGCTGCGGTTTCCCCTTCGTGCAGAAACGAAATCACGGGGAACGCCTGCAATACTACACGGAGAACTCCCATCCAGCTATCATCGACCGGGACACCTTTGAGCGGGTGCAGGCACTGCTGCAAAAGAAAGCGCAGAAAGAGAAAAAGCGCAGAGAAAAAAGCCCTCTTGCCTTAAAAATCGTTTGTGGGAACTGCGGGACGGTGTTTCAGCGCCGAAGCAGCCAGAGCGGATATGTGACATGGGTCTGCCGAACCCACGACCGCCACGCCGCGGACTGCCCTGTAGGACGCATCCCGGAAGCGGAGATCCATGCCGCCTTCCTGCGGATGTACCACAGGCTCAAAAGCAACGCGGACATCATTCTGGCCCCGGCCCTCCGGCAGCTGAACACGCTGGACACGATTCTGCGGCAGAATCATCCGCAGGTGCTGGCCATCAACCGGGCCATCGCGGAAGCAACAGAAGAAAGCCATAAGATCAGCACTCTGCGGGCCAATGGCTTGCTGGACGCGGATATCTGCGCCGCCCGCATGAATGCCATCAGCGCCAGACTGGCACAGCTTCGCGGGGAGCGGCGCAGGCTGACAGAGAACGAAGCGATAGACGAAACGATGGATGCGCTCCGTAAGGTGGAGCAGACGCTTCTCAACGGACCGGAACGGCTGGACGGCTTCGATGAAGAGCTGTTCGAACATCTGGTGGAGAAGATCATTGCAGAGTCTCAAAACCGTATCCGCTTCCGGCTTTACGGAGGCTTGGAGCTGACAGAACAATGGGAGGTGGCGGCAAGATGATCAACCGCAAGGTGTTATACGGGTATCAAATCCGAAACGGCGCGTTGGAGATCGTGCCGGAGGAGCAGCGGGCCGTCAGTATGGTCTTTACGCTCTATAACGCCGGGGCTTCCTATCAGGCCATCTCGGACGCCTTGAATCGGCAGGGTATTCCGTATTGCCGGGAAGTGCCGCTCTGGAACAAGCATAAGGTAAAGCGCCTTTTGGAAAATCCCCGTTACACCGGTAAGGAGGGATACCCCATACTGGTGGAAGCGGATATTTTCCAAGCGGCGCAGGAAAAGACGGCGGAAAAGAATGCCAGGAAGCAGTCCCACGGAGAGAAGCCTGCCATTGCGCGGTTGACTCCATACTTCCGCTGCACCTGCGGCGGGAAGATGACCCGGCTGGGCGGCGGCTGGCAGAACAGCGGCAAGCTGTATCTGAGATGCGAAGGCTGCGGGAATACCGCGGTCATGGACATGGATGCGACGGTAAACGGGATCGTCCGTCAGTTCCGGGACCATGAACAGCCCAGCTGCACCGCCTACACGCCCTCTGCGGAGGTCATGCGGCTGGACAATGCCATCAACCGGGGGCTGGAGCAGCCAGACTCGCCGGAAGCGGTGATGGCGCTGATCCTGCAGGGCGCGGCAGCGCGGTATGCCTGCTGTCCAGAGCCGTCTGCCGAATCTGAGCCGTCAGATAGTCTGACAGAGGCGGATTGGAGACGCTTCCAACGAGCGGTTTCCCATATCACCATCTCACAGGATACCGAAGTAACTCTTATATTTACGGATAAAAAAGCGACAGGAAAGGATGAATGATCCATGGAAGCGACAGCAGCCACCTTAGAGCGGCGGGTGCGGGTGATCCCCGCAACCAGAAAACCGGAAGAACTGCACAGAGACCATGACGGAAAAATGCGCGTAGCGGCCTACTGCCGAGTCTCGACGGACAGCGAAGAGCAGCTCAACAGCTATGAGGCGCAAAAGACCTACTACACCCAGAAGATCCAGGACAGCCCGGACTGGGAGATGGCAGGGATCTATGCCGATGAGGGCATTTCCGGCACCAGCCTGAAAAAACGGACGCAGTTCAACAAGATGATCACCGCCTGCAAGCGGGGACACATCGACCTCATCATCACCAAGTCCCTCTCCCGCTTTGCCAGAAACACGGTGGATTGTCTGGATACGGTGCGGCTCCTGAAAGCAAACGGCATTGGGGTGTACTTCGAGAAGGAAAACATCAACACCCTCACGGAATCCAGCGAATTTCTCATCACCCTGTTCAGCGGCTTCGCCCAGGCGGAATCCGAGTCTCTCAGCAAGAATGTCGCATGGGGAAAGCAGAAGAGCGCGGAGGCGGGAAAGGTCACCTTCCAGTACAAAAAGATGCTGGGATACCGGAAGGGGGCGGACGGACAGCCGGAGATCGTACCGGAGGAAGCGGAGATCATCCGACGCATTTACCACAGGTATCTGGACGGCTGCACCCTGGGACAGATCAAGCGGGAGCTGGACGAGGACGGTGTTCCCACCGCACAGGGTGTAGAGCGCTGGTCTCCCTCCATCATCCACAATATCCTGACCAATGAAAAGTACATTGGAGACGCCCTGCTGCAGAAAACCTATGTGACGGACTGCATCAACAAAAAGGTCAAAAAGAACCGTGGTGAACGCACGATGTACTATGTGGAGAACAGCCATCCGGCCATTGTCTCAAGGGACCTGTTCAATCAGGTGCAGCAGGAGATGACGCGCCGGTCCAGCAAACGGAAGGTGCTGCAAAAGAGCGGAAAAACGGAACTTGGGAAATACTCCGGTAAATACGCACTGACAGAACTGTTGGTGTGCGGCGAGTGCGGCTCCCCCTACAAGCGGGTAACGTGGGCCAGAAACGGGAAAAAGCGCATCGTGTGGCGCTGTGTCTCCCGGCTGGAGTTCGGTACAAAATACTGCCAGCACTCCCCAACACTGGATGAAGGCAAGCTGCACAGCGCCATCCTCGCGGCCATGAACGAGTACGCCGCCATCCGGCAGGAGGTCTGCCCCGATGTGCTGGCCATGGCGGAGGAAGCCATGCAGGCGTTATCTCAGGCCGGTGCACGGCTGCTGCAGCTGAAGAAGCGTATGGATGCGGTGAGCCGGGAGCAAAGCGATGTGCTGGATCGGCTGCTCGTCAACATGGCCGATACCGAGCTGAATGCCAGAATGAAAGCGCTGACGGATGAGAAGGAATCCCTTAAGGCGCAGATCGCGGACGCGCAGCAGGCAGAGGTCGATCTGGAGGAACAGGTTGCCAGACGCCGGCAGATGTGGGACAGTATCATGGAATGCGCCGCGGGCTACACGGAATTTGACAATGAGCTCGTCCGGCAGGTCATCCAAAAGATCACGGTGGAGGATGCGGAAACCATCCACATCCACTTCCGAGACTCGGATGTGGTGCTGGAACAGGAAGTAGAATGAATAGAAAAGGGAGAAAAGAAATGGCCATTTTTATAACCGGTGATACGCACGGTGATTTCAGCAGGCTCCTGCCTGCAGCATTCCATGAGCAACGTGACCTGACCAAAGAGGATTACCTCATCCTTTGTGGCGACTTCGGCGGTGTCTGGGATGGCGGCGATGCGGAGCAGCAGTGGCTGGACTGGCTGGAGACCAGGTCCTTTACCACGCTGTTCGTCAGCGGAAACCATGAAAACTATGATCTGCTCCGCAACTATCCAATCAGCCAATGGCACGGCGGCTTGGTACAGGCCATACGCCCCAGCGTCCTGCATCTGATGCGGGGCCAGCTTTATAACATCTGCGGAAAGCGGATATTTACCATGGGCGGCGCCAGCAGCCACGATATCCGGGACGGCATTCTGGAACCGGATAATCCGGACTATGAGCGAAAGCTGCGGCAGCTCAACGCCGCAGGCGCGCTGTTCCGCGTCAACCACAGGTCTTGGTGGAAAGAGGAACTGCCCAGCGAGGATGAATACGAAACCGCAAGGAAAACGCTGAATCAGGCAGGGTGGGATGTAGATTACATCATTACCCATTGCTGCCCCAGCAGTGTCCAGGACACCTTCAGTAGAGGATTGTACCAGCGAGATGCGCTGACAGACTTCTTTGATGGGATTCGGGAACGCTGCAGATTCCAGTACTGGTTCTTCGGGCATTACCATGAGAACATGGTGGTGGAGAAAGAGTTCGTAATGCTCTATAATCAGATTATCCGACTGAAATGATGAGTGGAGGCGCACTGGCGATTGGCTAATGTGTCTCCACTTTCTATTTAAGTAAGTTTTTCACAAGCTCAGGCATAAATCTTTGTCCGGGTTCACGAATAGCTTTCCCGACTACGTTATGCCATTGTGTTGACGCAGGCTACGCCCAAGACAAAAAACAGGAGGAAACAAACATGACGATTGATAGCGCAAAGGATCTTCAAATGAAAGGCTCGTAAAATTGGTCTATTGGAATTGACGTTTTATGTATTTTCACGTATACTTAATTTACAGATTCACGCGCACATTTACAGATCATTCATCCGTCATCACAAGATGCTGGGGGTTCGAATTGCAAAACGGAAAATCGAACCTCAAAAGCCCGCAAACCCTTGCGGCACAAGACTTTGCTCCTGCATCTTTTCTGTCAACACCCGACAGACTCCTCGCGGATGACGCGAGGAGTTTTTCTATGTACAAGAGCAATGACAAGCGATATACACTTCCCATGAAGAACGCGGAGGCCTCCGTCCGCATGGAGGGCTGTCAGGTGACGTACCAGATGCGGGAGCAGTGCCAGCGTGTGCTGCGTGGCGAGGTGACCACGGCGGAGCTGCTGCGGCAGATACTTGGCGAGGCGATAAAATGAGTATAGCAAAAAAGGCCGCCGCAGGGAATTCCCTGCGGCGGTTAGCATCAGCACCGACATCGATCAGCGCCGGCGTGCCCGGCCCGAATTGCCTTTTGTTTTTACTCCCTGCTTCTATGTCTGCGCTGTCTTTACAGGCAGATATCTTTCTCGGCTTCGTCGTGCCAGAGACAGCAGGTACCTTTGCCCAGATGCTTGGCCCGGTACAGGGCCGTGGCCGCTTTTTCCAGCAGCTCGGAAAAGGGACATTCCTCGTCGCCGCACAGGACGGCGCCGGCGGAGCAGCTGCCGAGAAGCTCCGCACCCGGCAGGAGCTCGCCGATGGCGCGGCAGATCTCGGTACCCTTGCGCCGGACCGCCTCGGCGTTGTCCATGCGGCGGAGGATCACCACGAACTCGTCCCCGCCGTAGCGGCAGAGGATGTCGCCGTTTCTGGTGCGCCTGCGCAGCAGCTCGCCGAAGGCTTTCAGCAGCTGGCTGTCATGGTCGTGGCCGCAGCCGTCGCTGACTTTTTTCAGGCCGCCCAGATCGAAAATATACAGTGCCAGAGGCAGGTCCTCCTGCCACAGGGAATCCAGCGCGGTATGGAGGCCGCGGCGGTTCAGCAGACCCGTCAGATAGTCTCGGCAGATATGGTTCTGCAGCGTGCGCTCCCGTGCCTTGTGGGTGGATAAGCCGGTCAGCAGCTCCAGCCGCTTCCGCAGACCCACCTGGGTATGGGGCTTTTTGATGAAATCGTCCGCACCGGCGCGCAGGGCCTGTCTCTCCAGCGCTTCGTCCTGCGGCAATGTTACCAGAACAGGGACGTGCCAGAGGGCAGGGTTGGCCTGGATGGCGGCCAGCACGTCGAAGGCTCCCTGCTGCGGCAGAGTCATGCTCAGCAGCACGGCGAACGTTTCGTCGCGTTCGTGCTCCGCCACGCAGGCAAGAGCCGTGACCGCGTCGGCGGCCTCCAGCACCTGGCGGAGGCCGGAAAAGGTGGCGCGCACCTGGGCGCGGTAGTCGGGATCCTCGTCCGCCACCAGCAGAGTCTGGGCAGGGCGGGTGAACACCGCACGGCCCATGATGGCGCGAGAGGGCTCCTCAGTCAGGTATTTTTCAAACTCGGCGCTGGGCATGGGCTTGGCAAAGAAGTAGCCCTGCACGTAGTCGCAGCCGATGTCGCGGATGTGCTCCAGCTGCTCCCGGGTCTCCACGCCCTCGGCCACCACGCTGAGGTTCAGCCGGCGGGCCAGCTCGACGATGAAGCGGAGGATGCCCTGCTCCAGCGGTTTGGCTGTCTCGCTCTGGATGAACTTCATGTCCAGCTTCAGGATGTCCAGCTTCATCTGGTTCAGCATGTTCAGGGAGGAGTAGCCGCTGCCGAAGTCGTCCATCTCGATGATGAAGCCCAGGGAGCGCAGGTGTGCCACGGTGTCGATGATCTGCTGCGGGTCCTCAGTATAGGCGCTCTCCGTGATCTCCAGATGCAGCAGAGCGGGATTCAGCCGGTACTTTCGTATCAGACCCAGCAGCACATCGGCCACGTCCGCCTGATAGATGTCGGCGCGGGAGATGTTGACGGACACGGGGACGGTGGTGAGCCCGCGGCTCTGCCAGTCGTGGAGCAGGCGGCACGCCTCCTCCCAGACATAGCGGTCCAGCTGGGTGATAAAGCCGTTCTTTTCAAAGAGGGGGATAAACTCACCCGGGGACAGGAAGCCCATCTCAGGATGGATCCAGCGCACCAGCGCCTCGGCACCGGCCAGTCGGTCGTCCAGCAGGCTGAACTTGGGCTGGAGGTAGACTTGAAACTGCCTCTGGGCGAGGGCGGCCTCCATGGACTCGGTGATGACCTGCTCCCGCAGCAGCTTGCTGCGCAGGCTGTCATCATAGACGGAGAAATGGGTGTTGTACTGGCCACGGATGCTGTCCGCGGCCAGAAAGGCGCGGTCGCACATCTGCTCCACGGAGACGCCTTCGCTGGCCACCTCATACACGCCCCACTTCATAACGGTGTTCTTCGCCGTACTCAGCATCTGCTGGCCGGTCTCCACAAGGTGATCGTAGTTTGCGGTGCGGTGCTCCTGACTGAGCAGGAGCATGAAGCGGTCGGCGTTGAAGCGGCCGCAGATCTCATCGCGGCCCTTGAGCTCCAGGAACATCTTGGCGATCGCGCGGAGCAGGCGGTCGCCGGCGGCGATGCCGAACACATCATTATACAGCTTGAAGTTTTCAACGTTGGAGCAGATGATGGTATACTGCCGCTCCGGATGGGTGTGCATCTGCTCCTGCGCCTGCTTATAGAAGAACTCCTTGCTGTAAAGACCGGTGAGCCGATCATAGCGGAGCTGGTTGACCATGGCTGCATTTTCCCGCAGGTTGATGAGGCTGGCCACGCGGTGCAGGATGATCTGGGGGCGGTAGGGCTTGGGTACGAAGTCCGTGGCGCCGTGCTCCAGCGCGGCGAGCTCATCGGCCTCGCTGTCATTCTGGGTGGTGACGATGACGGGGATCAGGGCCAGCTCGGGGTCCTGCTTCACCAGCTCCAGAAACGTATAGCCATCCATCACCGGCATCATCACATCCAGCAGGATCAGGGCAATATTGTCCTTGCGATCCCGCAGAAGGTTCAGGGCTGTCTGGCCGCTATCCGCCTCTGTCACGTCGTATTGGCCGGACAGGATCATGCGCAGCATCTCGCGGTTGATCTGGTTGTCCTCCACCACAAGGATCCGTTTCTTCAATGACATCTCTACTACTCCTCTTTTGCTTGTTTGACAGCGATGCCGCGCATCGGTTGGGGGGGGGGAGCTGCGCCCGGGCCGCCCGGCTGCCGGCGAAAGGTTTCCGGGGTCATGATGCGTCGCGCCTCAGCTTTTGCTGCCAGTCTCGTCTGGCGCGGGGGATACGCTGCAGCCGCAGCGGCCATGGGCCTTGGCGGTATAGAGGGCGCTGTCCGCCGCCCTGAACAGGCTGCCGCAGAAGCCATTCTCATCGGAGAAGGCCACGCCTGCGCTGAGGGATACCGCGGGGAGGCCGTCCTCCGGTACGGCCAGCAGGCCGTTGATCTCCGCGATTTTATCGGTGATGGTGTAGTATAGCTCACGGCTCATATCCACCATGATGACGGCAAATTCGTCGCCGCCGATGCGGCACACGTAGTCGATGGAACGGAAGGTGGTGTGCAGGAGCGCGGCCACCCTTTTCAGGATGCGGTCACCCGTGTCGTGGCCGCAGGTATCATTGATCTGCTTGAAGACATCCACATCCGCCAAGATCAGAGCGAAGCTGCTCCGGTCTTTTTCATACAGGCTCAGGAGCTGGTCGAAGGAGCGGCGGTTCAGCAGCTCCGTCAGACTGTCGTGCTCCGCCTGATGCTTCATCAATATCTCCCGTTCCTCATTTTCCTCGTAGATGCTGTTATAGGTCTCCGCCAGCGCCCGCAGCTCCGCTGCCCCGTGGATGGGGGCGATGACGCCGTGGCGGATGCTCTCGTTATACTCCAGCAGGGGGCGCACGATGCCGCGGCGGATGACCACGCACTCCAGCAGCATCACTGCGGCGAAGAGCGCCACGCAGACGGTAACGGTCCGGAAAATGCGGGCAAACACATCTGCCGCCTGCTGCTGCCGTGCCGTCAGTGTGTCGGTGAACACGGCCAGAGCTGCATCCACGTCGTCGGCGATCTCGGACTTGGCGTCCTCGTACTCGGGACTGATCAGCAGCTCCTGAGCACGGTCCGTTTTATCCGAAGCGGACAGGGCTGCGTCCTCCGGCGACAGGGTCACATCGGACAGCTCCCGGGGCCACTGGGCGGCAGGGGCGGGGATGGCCTCTTCCACCAGACGCATGGCGTAATACTCCGTCTGCATCAGGTCCGTGGAGGCGGACAGCGCCTGCTCCAGCGAAGTCACCGCGTCCTCGCCGCCGTGGAGGGCGGACAGGTCCGCCAGCGCGGTCTCGCGGCTGCGGGTGACATTGGCCTCCTCGAAATAGGCGTCGATATAGGTCTGCTCACCGGTGGCGGCGGCCAGCCGCACCTGACGGGTCAGCGTGTCCGAGCCTGTCTGGAATCGCTGGGCTGCGGCCTCACAGGCGATGTAGTCCCGGGTGGAGCTTTGCAGCACCTCGTATTTCCGAAAGCCCAGAATGGACACGGCGATACAGAGGATCGCCAGTACCGCGGTGATCCCCAGACTCCAGTTGCTCAGCGCCCGTATTTTCAAATTTCCGGCCATGCCAACGCCTCCTTTCCGGGCGCACAGGGCGCAGTCCTCCGAATGAACAGAAAACAAAATCGCACGGGCGTTCTTAACGGTATTTTAACGATATTATACAGCATTCTCTGGAAAAATCTACAAGTAATTTTGTGCAAAGAGAAAAATTTTGCAAATCAAAATTGGAGATTCTGCCGAAGGAGACAAGCAGACGAAAAAGCGTTTCAGATGCCGGAGCGGGCGAAGTGCTATGATCTGCCGGCAGCGGCCGCGCATCGGATATGCTGCATCAGTATGAACCCACCGAATAGAATTGTCAACCTGCCCTCGCCGCTGACAGAAAAAACGCCGCCCCGGCGGGCGGCGTTTCGATGACGGACGATATACTATGGCTCCTGCATGTCACGTATCACTGTCGGCAGAGCCGCGGTGGGCGTCGTGGCGGCGGCAGACCTGCCGGTAGATCAGCAGGCCGACACCGGCGATGACCAGTGTGGCGAGGAAAGTGACAACGGCGAACTGGTAATTCTGCATGCCCAGAGCATCGCCGCCCACGGTGGACGTGACGATGGAGGGGATGCGGCCCACGGAGGCGATCAGCAGCCAGGAAGACCAGCTCAGGTCCGTGAGGCCCGCAAAGTAGCACAGAAGGTCCTTGGGTGTGCCGGGGACGGTGAACACCAGCCACAGCAGCGCTGTCCGCTTGGGGGAGGTGCGCAGAAAGGACAGCTTTTCCAGCTTCTCCCTGGAGAAGAACACCTCCACCAGCGGGACGCCCCATTTCCGCACCACGGCGAACACCGCCACACTGCCCAGGACCGAGCCCAGCAGGCACAGCACCGTGCCCCACACGGCGCCGAAAGCGTAGCCTCCTGCGATCTCCAGCGGTTCGCCGGGGATGATGGCCACCAGCACCTGTAGGAACACCATGCCCGCGTAGGCGGCCATGCCCCAGATGCCGTGATCGGCCACCCACTGGCGGAACGCCTCCGGCTCCCTGGCGAAACGGACCATGGGACGGCCCGCAAACCAGGCCAGCGCCGCAGACAGCAGGACAAAAATGACGATCGCGCCGCCGGACAGCAGTTTTTTCTGTTTTTCAGTGAACGCGCGGTGCTGTTTCATGTGTGCGGGCCTCTTTCGTGGAAATATAGTTCATCATGCTGCATGGTATCCTACCACAAAAAACGGGGGAATATTTGAACGAATCATAAAGATTTCCTTAAACGGGGAAAGAGAGCCGCAGCGCAGCCCTCTTTTTGCGTGATGAAGAAGTTCAGCGGATACCGGCGATGAAGCAGGCAGGGTCCGCCGCCAGCTGGCGCCTGGCCCATGCCAGCATGGCGTAGGTGTTGACGGCGGAGGTGACGACGCCCGCGCCCCAGTGGTCAGCGGTGACGCTGCGCAGGAAGTCGTCCGGCGCGGCGGTGCGCACGTAGTAGGGGTGGGCCTCGGCAGAGCCGTCCAACTGGGCGGTGTCGGCCTTGCCGGTGTAGAAGGACTTGTCACCGGACAGGATGGTCAGGCAGTCCTGCACCACGTTGGAGGCGGTGGGGAAGCGGCCCGCGCCCTGACCGAAGAAGCTCTGGCGGCCCACGCGCTCGGCGGTGTAGGTGATGAGGTTGTAGTTGGCGGGCACGGCGGCCTCCGGGTCACCGGCATCCACCAGCGTGGGCTCCACATAGGCGCAGACGCCGTTTTCCGTGGACTCCGCCGCGGCCAGCAGCTTGCACACGAAGCCGTGGGCCTTGAAGGCAGCAATGTCCTCTGCCGTGACGGTGCGGATGCCGAAGGCGGGAATGGCCGTCTCCTCCAGTACTGCGTCAAAGGCGATGTTGGCGGAGATACACAGCTTCCGGCGGATGTCATCACCGTCGATATCAGCGGAGGGGTCCGCTTCCGCGTAGCCCAAGTCCTGCGCTTCCTTGAGAATGGCGGGGAAGTCCACGGGGGACTTGTGCATGGCGTCCATAATGAAGTTGGTGGTGCCGTTCATGATGCCGCCCACGGCGGCCACGGTGTCCAGCCGCTTGACACGGGCCAGATTCACCAGCCACGGGATGCCGCCGCCCACGGCGGCGGTGCAGCGCAGGGCCACACCCTTTTCCTTTGCCAGCGCCGTCAGCTCCGGATAGTAGGCGGCGATCAGGGCCTTATTGGCCGTGACCACGCTCTTGCCCCGCTCCATGGCAGCGGTGACGTACTCGTAGGCGGGGTGCAGCCCGCCCATGACCTCCACCACCGTGTCGATGGCGTCATCGGTCAGAATATCGTTGAAGTCGTAGGTGGCCAGGCCCTCCGGCAGGCCGGTCTTGGGGCTGCGCAGCAGCACACGGGAAACGGCGATGTCGCTGCGGCTCTGGGTCAACTCCAGCACGCCGCCGCCCACCACGCCGAAGCCCAGCAGTCCGATGTTCATTGGGAAATACCCCCTGTCAGTTGATTTTGCCCCATTTTACCCAGCCGCAGACGGGTTGTCAACAGGGAAAATGCCTGTACCAGCGGCGGTACAGGCATTCGGTTCACTGCATCAGGCGCAGGATCTCCGGCTGGGAGACAAGTCCGACGGATCTGTTCACCAGCTGGCCATTCCGGAACACCAGCAGGGTGGGGATGCTCTCGATGCCGAACTGCATGGCAAGGGCCGGTTCCGCGTCCACATCCACCTTGACGATCTTAAAATCGTCCCGATCGGACAGGGACTCCAGCACGGGGGCCAGCATCCGGCAGGGACCGCACCATGCCGCCCAGAAGTCCACCAGCACCGGCTTGTCCGCGTGCAGGACCTCCTGTTCAAAGCTCTGCGTCGTTGCGTGTACAATGGCCATGACACGTCCTCCTTTGTGGATGATTTCCTTTAGTATATGGAATGTTCTGCCGAATATCAGCGGCATATGCAACAATCAGACGGTTTTTTCCAGACAGACCAGCTGTACGCCGGGGATACCGTTGAAGCTGCCGCCGATGATGCCTGCCTCGATATAGCCCAGACGGGCGTACAGGGTGCGGGCGGGGGTGTTGCGGGCATTGGTGTCGATGCGCAGGCAGTTCCGCCCCGTCTCGCGGCCCAGCTGCTCGTAGAACCGAACGAAGGCGGTGCCGTACCCCTTGCCCTTGACGGCAGGGTCCACCACCAACGTGTGGAGCACCAGCACCCGCTCCGGCGGGGCCTCGTACTGCCAGGGACACTGGGCGTACTGGGGCATCTGGTGCTGGTCGATCTTGGCGGCAGCGGTGACGCGGCCCTCGTCCTCCAGCACGTAGAGGGTGCCGGCGGTCAGGGCGTCCAAGGCCGTCTGCTCCGTGGGGTAGATGCCGCGGGTCCAGCCGGTGGTCAGCAGACCCTGCTCCTCGCGGTCCAGCAGGGCATTATAGATGGCCGCGATGGCGGGGATATCGGCGGCGGTCGCTTTTCGGATCATCATGTTGCTCACCTCACCGGCATTATAGCATCCGAAAGCGGCGCTGTCATCTGCTTTTTCGCGGAAAACCGGCTCCCCGTCAGACGGAGAGCCGGTTTTGTTATCGGTACAGCAGCCATGCCGCCAGCGCGATCTGCGCCAGCAGGATCGCGGGGATGCCCCAGACGAAATACCAGTGCTTCGTCTTGTGACGGAACGTCCGCATGCCCAGCAGAGCCCCGACGCTGCCGCCCAGCAGGGGCAGCAGGAACAGCGTCTTTTCCGGTACGCGCCACGCGCCCCGCTTGGCGCGGCTCTTGTCGATACCGTACACCGCGAAGGTGGCCAGGTTGATGACGATGAGCCACAGGGCCAGTACACCGGCGGGGGTGGTCAGGAGCTCCTTCACCGTCAGTCGGCGTTACGCAGCTTGCTGAGCTCCACTGCGGTGGCAGTGGCCAGACGGGCGTTGTTGTACACCAGCTGGATGTTGGCAGCCAGGCTGTCGCCGCCGGTGATGTCCTTGATCTTGGCCAGCAGGAAGGGCGTGGTGGCCTTGCCGTGGATGCCCTGCTCCTTGGCCTCCTCCACGGCCTCATCAATGGCCTTGTTGATGACATCGGCGTCCATGGAGTACTCCTCGGGGATGGGGTTCGTCACCAGCATGCCGCCGCGCAGGCCCAGCTCACGCTTGACATGGAACGCCTCGGCCAGCTGGGCGGGTGTGTCCAGACGGTAATCCACGCCGAAGCCGGACTTACGGGTGTAGAAGGCAGGCAGCTCCTCGGTCTGGTAGCCGATGACGGGGACGCCGTGGGTCTCCAGATACTCCAGGGTCAGGCCCAGATCCAGAATGGACTTGGCACCGGCGCACACCACCATCACGGGGGTCTGGGCCAGCTCCTCCAGATCGGCGGAGATGTCCATGGTGGTCTCCGCGCCGCGGTGGACACCGCCGATGCCGCCGGTGGCGAACACCTCGATACCGGCCATGGCAGCGATCATCATGGTAGTGGTCACGGTGGTGGCGCCGTCGCGCTTCTCAGCCACCAGAACAGGCAGGTCACGGCGGCTGGCCTTGGTGACACCGGCGCCGGTCTTGCCCAGATAGTCGATCTCCTCGGGGGTCAGGCCGGCCTTCAGGCGGCCGCCGATGATGGCGATGGTGGCGGGCACGGCGCCGCCCTCGCGGATGATCTTCTCCACGTTCAGGGCCGTCTCCACATTCTGGGGATAGGGCATGCCGTGGCTGATGATGGTGCTCTCCAGCGCCACAACGGGCTTACCGGCCTTGATGGCCTCCTGTACTTCGGGTGCAACGTCCAGATAACGGTTCATATTAAAGCTCCTCCTTGTCAAGAATATATTGGATGTTCTCCCAGCTCATGCCGGGGTGGATCGTCTCGGGTGAGGTGCAGGCCAGCGCGCCGGCACCGATGGCCAGATGGGCCGCCTCCTCCAGCGTTTTGCCGTGGGCCATGCAGGAGGCCAGCGCGGCGGCTACCGCATCGCCGCCGCCGGTGGCGTTGGCGATCTGGACCTTGGGGCAGGCCACCCGCGCGGTATGGCCCTGCCGGTCGGCGGCGTATAGGCCGTCGCTGCCAAGGGAGATGTAGACCTGCTGCAGGCCGGTGTCCAGCAGCTTTTCCGCCGCACGGGCCGCGTCGGCCTCATTATGGATGGGAACGCCGCTGAGCAGCTCCGCCTCCATGCGGTTGGGCTTCAGGGCTGTCAGATGGCCCAGCACCGGCTGGAGCTTGGGGGCTTTGATGGTGGAGACCGGGTCGGCCAGCAGGGGTGCGGTGCAGTGCCGGCACAGCCAGTGCAGCGACGCCTCCGGCAGGTTCGTCTCTACCACCACCAGGTCGGCGTGGTTGATGAAGTCCAGACGCTGGCGCAGGAAGTCCGGCGTCATGTGGTCGTAAATGGACATGTCATTGACGGCCAGTGCCATGTCACCGTCGCTGTCGTCAATGAACAGGTAGGTGCCGGTGCGCCCATCGGGGATGACGGCGCTGTGGGTCAGGTCCAGACCGATGGCAGCGGCGTTTTCCCGCACGCTTTGGGCGAAGCTGTCCTGCCCCAGTACCGTGACCATGGAAACGTGCTCGCCCAGCAGGCACAGGTTATGGGCGATGTTGCGGCCCACACCGCCCAGCGAAGTGGTGACGCGGCCGGGGTTGGAGTCCCGCGCCACCAGAGACGCGTGTGACACGGCGCCGATATCCATGTTGACGCCGCCCACCACCACGATGTAGGGGTCGGTGCGCAGCAGATAGCCCCGTCCGGCGATATAGCCCTTCTTCATCAGGCTGGAGATGTGTACTGCGGCGCTGGAACGGGTGATACCGGCCTTTTCGGCCAGCTCCTGCTGGGAGATCATGGGATTTTCCCGGATCCACTCCAATAGCTGGCGCTCCCGCTGGGTCATGGTATCGCCTCCTAAGCTAAAATTTATTTTCTAATCATGTGCTTATCATAGCGCGGCGCGGCGGGTTTGTCAAGGGGGAATTTACGGGAAGGGACCAAAGGCGCGGGGCAAGTTTCGTGAAAAGGACGTTGCAAACAGCCCGAACGTATGGTACAATACGGGCAATGCAGCAATAGCGGGCACCTGCGGGCGCCGGCAGCGAGGAAAGAGGTAGAGATCTTATGAACAATGCAGTCAAGCGTATCGGCGTGCTGACCAGCGGCGGAGACGCACCTGGTATGAACGCCTGCATCCGTGCCGTGGTCCGCAGTGCGCTGGCCCGCGGCATCGAGTGCGTGGGCATCCGGCGGGGCTACGCCGGCCTGATCTCCGGCGACATCATGGAGATGAACAGCGCCAGCGTCAGCCGCATCATCAACCGCGGCGGCACCATCCTGTACAGCGCGCGGTGCGACGAGTTCCGTACTCAGGAGGGCCAGCAGAAGGCGGCCAACACCTGCAAGCTGCTGGGATTGGACGGCCTGGTGGCTATCGGCGGCGACGGTACGTTCCGCGGCGCACAGGACCTGTCCAAGTTCGGCATCTCCGTGGTAGGCATCCCGGGTACCATCGACAACGATATCGTCTGTACCGACTACACCATCGGCTTCGATACCGCCGCCAACACGGCGGTGGAGTGCATCGACCGGCTGCGGGACACCATGCAGTCCCATGAGCGCTGCTCCGTGGTGGAGGTCATGGGCCACCGCGCCGGTTATCTGGCGCTGTATGTGGGCGTGGCCGTGGGAGCAACGGCAGTGCTGGTGCCGGAGCGGGAGTACGACTTTGAACAGCATGTAGCGGAGAAGATCCGGCGGGCGCGGCTCAGCGGCAAGACCAATTTCATGATCGTTGTGGCTGAGGGCGCGGCCAGCGGCATCGCTGTGGGGGAAGAGATCCGCGAAAAGCTGGGACTGGACCCCCGCGTCACCATTCTGGGCCACATCCAGCGGGGCGGCAACGCCAGCGCCAAGGACCGCGTGATGGCCACCCGCATGGGCTATGAGGCTGTGCAGGTGTTGGCGGAGGGCAAGACCAACTGCATCATCTGCGCCAAGGGTGAGCAGATCGTCAATGTAGACATCGACGAAGGGCTGGCCATGAAAAAGACTCTGAACCCCGAGGAGATGGAGGTCATGACTGTGATGAGCGGCCGGTAAACAACATAAAAAGAGGAGACGCGCCGCGTCTCCTCTTTTTATGTTGTTATGCGTTGTACAGCCCCGCGATCACGATACCGCGGCTACCAGTAAAATCATGGCGCAGTGCTTCCGGCTCAGCTTCTCCTTGAGGAACAGGCGGTTCCACAGCACGAGGGCCGCACAGCAGGCGGTGATGATGGGGCGGCCGGAGCGTAGATATGGGCGAACCGGCCCGCCGTCTCGCAGACGGCGCTGAAAATGATGATTTGGCAGCGGAATGGCTGTCTCTGCAAGTTTACATAATTAAAGGGAGATGAGGCCGGCCTCCAGCATCTTCTGGAGGCTCATGAGGATGCCCAGCTTGGCGTGATACCACGTCAGGCCGCCCTGAAAGTACACGGCGTAGGGCGGGCGGATGGGGCCGTCGGCGGAGAGCTCGATGGAGCTGCCCTGCACGAAGGCGCCGGCGGCCATGATGACCTCGCTGTCGTACCCGGGCATGGCCCAGGGTTCGGGGGTCACGTAGCTGTCCACCGGCGCGGCGGACTGGATACCCTTGCAGAAGGCCACCATGCCCTCGCGGCTGCCCAGCTCCACGGCCTGGATGATGTCGTGGCGGGTCTCGGCGGCGGAGGGCACCACGCGGAAGCCCAGCTTTTCATAGCAGGCGGCGGCAAACACCGCACCCTTTACGGCGGAGGCCGTCACGGTGGGGGACAGGAAAAACCCCTGATACAGCTGGGTCAGCAGGCCAAGATTGGCACCGACCTCCCGCCCAAGACCCGGGGCGGACAGGCGGCGGGCGCCGCGGTCGATGCTGTCTCTTATACACATCTCCGAGCCCACGAGACTACGCTGCATCTCG
>ERZ1027237.468-NODE-468-length-21315-cov-15.274553_pt1 | contig 21315 bp, 18 predicted proteins | sample MGYA00519264_ERZ1027237 | MGnify/ENA primary metagenome ERZ1027237 (study PRJEB26926, sample SAMN06164640) | human gut metagenome | biome: ENVO:00009003; feature: ENVO:2100002; material: ENVO:00002003 | host: Homo sapiens | place: USA | collected 2012 ...
TGTTTTCGTATGACAGTGAAAACGGCTTTAGTCTTTTGGAGCAGCAGGCACTGACATATAAAAATACAGAAGGCTACAGGGGTATTTACAAGGATAATGATTTCTATGTGGCAGGAAACGGAGAGATAAAGTATTTTAAGCTGGCAGAATAGCGTAAATAATAGTGTTACGCAATAAGATATAAAGACAGGCGGCGAATACCCAAAGAGGGTGTTTGCCGCCTGTTTTTGTATAATTTTATATACAAACGAAATGTAACAGCATATTTAAGTATGCAATTTAAGGTAGACGGTGATATAATATCTCTGATTTTGTCAAATAAGACGGATTACTAAGGTTACCGGAGATAATGGCAAACGGTAACCTTAAATAGATTTAATAACACGGAGGAACTATTATAATGAATACAGCCTCAAAGACAAGACATGTCTTTATTTTGTTTTTGGCAGATATAGTCTGGGGAATAGCCTTTGTAGCGCAGTCAAAGGGAGGGGATGCAGTTGGAGCATTTTCATTCAACGGCATCCGCTTCCTTATTGGTGCGCTCTGCCTTCTGCCGGTCATAAAAATACTGGATGTAAAAGAGCTGACGGTAAACAGACCTGAAAGCAAAAAGCAAAAGAAAGAGCTTTGGATAGCCGGAAGCTGCTGTGGAATAGCACTTTTCTTTGCGAGCAACCTGCAGCAGCTTGGAATCAGCATGGGCGCAGAATCCGGCAAGGCAGGATTTCTTACAGCTACATATATACTTATGGTGCCTATACTTGGGATTTTCCTCAAAAGAAAATGCGGAGCCAAAATATGGATAGGTGTATTTATTGCACTGATAGGCATGTATTTTCTGTGCATGAATGGGGCATTTTCACTTAGCGGCTCGGATTTGCTTCTGTTGGCAGGGGCATTGTGCTTTGCGATACAGATACTTGTGATTGACCATTTCGTATCACAGGTAGATGCGGTCAGACTTTCATGTATTGAGTTTTTTGTCACCGGGCTTGGCTCATGTATAGTGATGATTTTTACAGATATGAGACCGTCTACAGGCGGTATAGCGCAGTGGGCACAGTCGCTTTGCACCTGGGATGCATGGATTCCGATTCTCTATGCCGGTATTTTCTCAAGCGGAGTGGGCTATACGCTGCAGATTGTCGGACAAAAGGGCTTAAATCCGGCGGTGGCATCGGTGGCGATGAGTCTTGAGTCGGTGGTTTCTGTGATTGCAGGATGGATTCTGCTGGGCCAGATGCTAGGTGGCAGAGAAATTTTTGGATGTGTGCTCATGTTTATTGCGATAATTATTGCACAGCTTCCGGATAGGGAGTATACTAAATAGGTTACAGTATAAAAATGAAATGTGATTATTCAAGTGTGGTTTTGCGAATGTGCGTGGGATGAATAGTTACAACGAGACAGGGATTGGATATGAGAAATAATAGCAGAAAAAATTACAGACGCCGCAGAAGAAATACAGGAGCTTCACAGATTAAGCTTGTAGGAATAATGGCTGTGATAGTCGTTATAGCGATTATAATAGTTATATCGTGCTTTAATAAAACAAAAAAAGACAGTGATAAGGCAAAAGACACAGGAACGGCCACAGAAAATGTGACCGGTGTGACTGAGCAGGTAAGTGAGACAGAGGAAGCAAAGGAGCTCTTTGCACCAAAGGAGTCTGATGCTACAGCAGCAATCGGAGATGAGCTTGAGAGCTCTTATGCCGTAGTGATTGATGAGCAGGACGGCACAGTTGTTGCGGGGAAAAATGCTCATGAGAAAATGTATCCGGCTTCCATGACAAAGGTTATGACAGTGCTTGTAGCAGCAGAGCAGGCTGAGAAAAATGCAATTGCTGCAGCGGAGAATGAAAACACCGAAATAGACAGGCAGGCTGTGATAGAAAACAAGCTCAACGAGGTTGTTACAATTACAAGAGAAGCCACAGATTATTCATATGTGCATGATTGCAGTACAACAGGCTTTTTAGACGGTGAGCAGGTGCCTCTTCGCGATGTGTTTAACGGAACCATCCTGCCATCAGGTGGAGAATCGGCATATCAGCTTGCGGTTTATACAGCAGGCTCCATGGAAGCATTTGTCGATATGATGAACCAGAAGGCATCAGAGCTTGGTATAGGCCAGACCACACATTTTGCAAATCCTGTCGGCATATATGATGAGAACAATTACAGCACAGCCTATGATATGGCGGTCATCATGCAGGCAGCGATGCAGGACGACATTTGTAAAACAGTACTTTCAAATCATACATATAGCACGGCTGCAACACCGCAGCATCCGGAGAACCTGAACATATCGAATCTGTTCCTGCGCCGAATAGAGGACAGGATGACAAGTGGCGAGGTAATCGGTGCAAAGACAGGCTTTGTAAATCAGTCCGGTAACTGTGCGGTCAGCTATGAGAAGGCAGCAAGCGGAAAGACATATATATGTGTGACAGCAGGCGCTTCAAGCGGATGGCACTGTATAGATAATCATGTGTATTTATATAATACATACGGCAAGTAATCAGCACAGCTGATTTTAAGGAGTGCAGATATGGCGGGAAATCAAGGCAATTACAGGGAAAACCCCACGCGTAATGAGAAGAAATACAAAAAAGCCAACGGACAGCCGGGACTAAAGGAGAAAAGCAGCCGGGCAAAAAGCGATAACGTATGTCCGTATGCGAAGAAATGTGGCGGCTGCGACTATCAGGGCGTAGAATATAAGGAACAGTTAAAAAACAAGCAGGCATACATGAAAAAGCTGCTAAAGCCTTTTTGCTTTGTGGAGCCGATTGTCGGCATGAAAAATCCGCTCTATTATCGTCACAAGGTTCATGCAGCCTTTGACTGCACGAGGCGCGGTCAGATTGTGGCGGGAGCCTACAGGAAAAACACACATGATGTGGTGGATATCGAAAGCTGCATGATAGAAGATCAGGAGTCAGATGAGATAATAAGGGACATAAAGGATATGCTCCGCTCATTCAGGATAAAGACCTATGATGAGGACACCGGCTATGGCCTTCTCAGACATGTGCTTGTAAGAAAGGGTTATGCAACAGGTCAGATAATGGTAGTGCTTGTCCTGGCATCGCCGATACTTCCATCGAAGAACAATTTCGTAAAAGCACTCAGGAAGAAGCATCCCAATATCACGACAGTGGTGCTCAACGTGAATGATAAAAGAACAAGCATGGTGCTCGGAGACAGAAACATCACGCTTTATGGCAAGGGCTTCATAGAGGATAAGCTGTGCGGCTGTACCTTCCGCATCTCACCAGGCTCGTTTTATCAGGTGAATCCGGTACAGACGGAGCTTTTATACGAAAAAGCCATTCATGAGGCACACCTCACCGGCAAGGAGCGCGTAATCGATGCATACTGCGGCACCGGAACCATAGGCATCATAGCAGCGAAAAATGCAGGTGAAGTCATCGGTGTCGAGCTAAACCGTGATGCAATCCGTGATGCAGTCATCAATGCAAAGCGAAACGACATCAGAAATATCCGCTTCTACAATGATGATGCCGGAAAATTCATGGTCGAGATGGCACAAAAGGGTGAGAAAGCTGATGTTGTCATAATGGATCCTCCAAGAACCGGCAGCGACGAGGCATTTTTATCATCGGTTGTCAAGTTGTCGCCGGAGAGAGTGGTGTATGTGTCATGTGGTCCGGAAACACTGGCGAGGGATTTAAAGTATCTCACAAAGCATGGATATGCAGTGAAGCGGGCAACACCATATGACTGCTTTCCATATACAGAGCACATAGAGACAGTGGTCTTACTTTGCAGATAAAAGGCAGGTAAAAGGTCAATAATAGTATTCCAATTCGCCGTCAAATGGTGTAGAATAAAAACTACTTTCCATGTATACTAATGAATGATTACAGCCCATACACGGAGGACAAACATGAGAACGCTATATACATTTGACAAACACAATTATTCCGATGATATGGAGGTATTTGAGCGCTTCGCGGTGCGCGCGGTTATTATCAGAGACGGCAAGCTTGCCATGCAGCAGGCCGGTGAGGGCTACTACAAGATACTGGGCGGCGGCATCGATGCAGGCGAGACCAACGAGGTGGCGCTGGCACGGGAGGTGCGCGAGGAGGCAGGGCTTCTTGTCGTGCCGGAAAGCATCAGGGAGTGTGGCAAGGTCATAGAAAAGAGACGCGATATATTTGAGGCTGACAAGATATATTACTGTCACACCTACGTGTATTTCTGTGATGTGAAGGACGAGCATGTGGCAGCACAGATGACAGACAGCGAGATAAGGCTTGAGTATCATCTGTCATGGGCTACGCCGGATGAGATAATAAAGGCCAACAGCGCCTTTCTTGATAAAGAATGGATAGCAAGAGACACTAAGATTGTTGAGTTGATAAAAGAAATGTGTTAAAATAATGCCTGGATGTAAATCCGGGCATTTAATATAAGGAGAAGCAGTATAAATGGATAAAAATAAAATCAAAAATAAATTAAAGGATGATCCGGCCTTCACTCTTGAGGTGCAAAACCCAGAGGTTGAGGCGCTGATGACACAGTATTCAAGCGACAAAAAGGCGGAGACGCTCAATAAGCTCATTGAAAAATGCACTAAGAGCAGATTCCTGGTACCTGCAAATGTCGGAGAGAACAACAAGCCGATTCCGCTATTTATTAAAAACGGTGAGGGAGAGGCTTTCATGCCGATTTATACATCAAAGGCACAGCTTTCTAAGGATCATCCGTCACCATGCATTGTAAATATGCCGTTTCTTGCAGTCAACAATATGGTGGCAAATAAAGAGTCAAAGATTAATGGTATCGCATTCAACCCGTTCACTCACAATCTGATTTTCAAAAAGCCTCTTGTAGAAAAGATTGAGGCAGTGGAAAAGGCCAGAAGAGAGGGACATCCTACATCACCGACAAAGGGCAAGACTGTACAGATGACAGCAGAGCAGTATGTCATCTTTGAGCGTATGCAGTATGAGCATATTTTCCTGCCGGCAAAGATGTTTGAGGGCGGAAAAGAGTTCATGGACCGACTAGCCGATGAGAAGGAAAAGCTAATAGATGAGCTGTACGAGGAGGCATATCAGCAAAAGCGTATGTATCCATATATGGAGGAGGATTTCTCTGTTATGTCTATGCAGATTTCTGATACACTTAATGTCACCAGAGTTGATTTCCCGACAAGGGATATGGCTCCAAACTGCGCAATCCGTGCTTATCTCGTGTGGGATGATGCTACGTCACAGGGCAGATATTTTGTAATTGATGCGAAGGGCGATAAAACTACTGAGCTGGCTGAGATTACAGAGGATTACAAGCGTCTTGGATATGGAGCTGCACCGGTTGAGGGTGCTGAGCTTCAGACTGTTCTTGACCTGGTTAAGAAAAGTGCAGAGGAACAGAATTAGAAAAGTAATGTAGGGAAGGATATATAAAGGAGGTCGTGTATGAAGGAGTTTTTAGGCAGAATAAAGGCTGATTTTCTACTGTCATCAGTGCTTTGCATAGCGCTGGGACTGGTGTTTATCATATGGAGGGCTTCGGTGCTCACGATTGTGGCCAATGTGCTTGCGGTAGTGCTTATCATCATCGGAGTGGTCTATATGTGTAGCTATTTTCTGAATATAGTTACGAATGGTTTTTCAGCGATGCTGGGGCTTGTGGTTTTGGCAGTGGGTATATGGTTTCTGGTACAGCCAAAGGTTGTGGTGAGCCTGATACCTATAGTCATCGGTCTGGTGCTCATTTTTCACAGCATCAGGAGCATTATTGAGGCAGTGGATGCCAGAAAATACGGTTACGGAGGCTGGAGTGTCGGCCTGATTTTTTCAATAATCAGTCTGATTTTTGGAATAATCTGTGTGACAAATGCATTTGATGTAATGAAGACAGCCACTGTTGTTGTCGGTATCATACTGATTTTCAACGGAGTATCAAATATCTGGATTACGAGCCGTGCCACAAAGGCGGAGAGCGCCTACAACAAGCAAAAGGAGTTTGAGGCAACGTTTGTTGAGGATAGAAAAGAGGACAATTAAGCAGTAACAGAAAGGCGACAGAATGCGTCGGATGGAGTTTAAGATGGAGAGACCCGGACTTACCAAGGTCGGTGACCATCTGAAGGTAACAGAGAGCAAGCTTCCAACTTCATATTATTATACGATAGAGCATGCAATTGCCATGTCGGGAAACTACGTGGTCAGCGAGAGGCTCAAAAGCCGCGAGGGCGATGTCGTGGATGTGAGGGAGACTGAGAAGGGCTACTTTGTCACGATGGAGTTTGATGAGTAATGACACAGCAAGGTAAGAATGCAATAGATCTGGTGCTCGCTGAGAGCCTTATAGAGCTTTCAGCGAAAAAGCCAATCGATAAGATTACAATTAAAGAGATAACGGACAAGGCCGGAGTTATCCGCCCCACGTTTTACAATCATTTTCAGGACAAGTACGAGCTGATAGAGTGGATTATCAAAAGCGAGCTGCTTGAGCCCATCAAGCCACTGCTCAATGCCGGAATGATTTTTGAAGCGATTGTGCTGATGCTCAATAATATTTCGGCAAACAGTGTTTTTTACAAGAAAGCACTAAAGCTGGAGGGTGCAGTGACGTTTAATCAGATTGCCATGAAGTGCGTCTACGAGATGTTTATGAATATCATAAACGAAAAGAGTACAGGAAAGAAATCCAAATACCGCTGGCTCACACCGGAGGTGATTTCTACATATTATGCGCAGTCGTTGTGCTTTATCACGGAGGGCTGGATAGCCCAGGGCATGGATGATATTGAGCCGAAGGAGATGGCGGAGGCATACATGTATCTGATTACGCGCTCGATGGATGATATACTAAGTGAGCTGTAGAGGACAATTGCCATGGAAAATGACGGCTTAAGCAAGCTCATAAAGCAGAATCATAAAGAGGCATGTGTTCATATAAATATAAAAATGCTGTGAAAAAGTGTCAGAAATCAAATACAATATAATATATGTGTCATATCGGATATACAAATTGATGGATTTGTATATCTCACATGACAAATCGAAGAGATTGAATATTTATTTATTCGGTCTTTTTTTTTATACTTCAATACGAATAAAAGAAAGAGTGGTGAATCTAATGATTAAATTTGGAAAAGGAGTCGTAAAACATCGTGTGCTGATACTGATAGTTGCATTTGCACTGCTTATACCGTCGGGCATCAGCTTTATCAACACGAGAATCAACTTTGATATCCTTTCTTATCTGCCAAGCCAGATAGAGACTATGAAGGGTCAGGATATCATGGTAGATGAGTTTGGAACCGGAGCGTTGTCATTTGTGATCTTAGAGGATATGAAGGATCAGGACATAGAGACTCTGGCAGATGACATAGAGGACCTTAAGGGTGTAAATGATGTCATCTGGTACGGAACAATCGCTGATTCCACATTGCCAAGAGAGGCAATTCCGGATGAGGTGTACGACGCATTCAACAACAAGGATGCAAACAGCCAGCTCATGCTCGTCACCTACAGTGACACAATGGGTTCGGATGAGACAATGGAAGCCGTCAACAAGATGGATAAGATGGTGAAAAACCACTGCTTCGTAGCAGGAATGGCAGCGGTCAACGCAGATACAAAGACACTTGTTATGCAGCAGGCTCCTATATATGTCATCATAGCAGCATTGCTTTCAATGCTTGTCATGGGAATTACAATGGATTCAATAATTGTTCCGATGTTATTCCTCCTAAGCATAGGAATGGCTATTATCTATAACCTGGGAACAAACTTTATACAGGGACAGATTTCATACCTGACACTGGCACTGACAGCAGTATTGCAGCTCGCCGTAACAATGGATTATTCGATTTTCCTGTGGCACAGCTATCAGGAGCAGATAGACAGATATGACGGAGACAAGAAGCGAGCCATGGCACATGCCATTTCCCACACAATTGTCTCAGTAACAGGAAGCTCAATCACAACAATCGCAGGCTTCGTAGCCCTCTGCTTCATGAGCTTTACACTTGGACTTGACCTGGGAATCGTAATGGCAAAGGGCGTTGTATTCGGAGTTATCGGATGTGTAACAATTCTCCCTGCACTGATTCTTGCATGTGATAAGGCAATCGAGAAGACAAAGCACAAGATTCTTATGCCGGATGTTTCTAGGATTGCAAGCTGGGTAACAAATCATTATAAGATACTTGCAGTGATTTTTATCGTAGTGCTCATCCCGGCAATATACGGATACACTCATGATCAGGTCTACTATGACCTTGCAGGAACCATGCCTGACAGTGCATACAGTAAGCAGGCCAATGAAAGACTCGACAAGGAGTATGCTATGGGTGCCACACATATCATCATCGCGCCGAGCGATATGTCAAAGGCAGACAGCATAAGCATGATAGATGATATAAAGAAAGTCGATGGAGTAAAGCTTGCGGTATCGCTTGACTCAATACTCGGACCTACCATACCGGATGATATGGTGCCGGATGAGGCAAAGGAGATATTCAAAAACGGTGATTACCAGATGATGCTTGTTTCATCAAAATATGCGACAGCATCTGATGAGGTAAACAACCAGATAACAGAGATTAAAAAGATAGTAAAGAATTATAGCGAGGACGCAATGCTTATCGGTGAGGCACCTTGTACAAAGGATCTTATCACTATCACAGATACAGACTTTAAGCGTGTAAGTGCGGTATCAATCGTATTGATATTCCTTATCATTCTCGTGGTATTCAAATCGGTATCGCTTCCAATCATACTTGTAGCGGTCATCGAGTTTGCAATTTTTGTAAATATGGGAATTCCGGGATTTACAGGAACGAAGCTTCCGTTTATCGCGAGCATCGTAATCGGAACCATACAGCTTGGTGCAACGGTTGACTATGCGATACTTATGACCACAAAGTACAGAAAGAACAGATACACCGGAATGGACAAAAAGCCGGCAATCACAAAGGCACTTGCAGATTCGACAAACTCAGTTATCGTCAGTGCACTCTGTTTCTTCGCCGCAACCTTTGGTGTAGGACTTTATTCAAACATTGATATGATCAGTTCTATCTGTATACTGCTTGCACGAGGCGCAATCATCAGTATGTTTGTAGTAGTATTTATACTTCCGTCAATGTTTATGATTTTTGACAAAGTAATATGTGCCACAAGCGCAGGCTTTAAAAACAAGAACCTGACAGCTTAGTAATCTGATTAATCATAAATGAGGGATAAAATACTTTTTAACCCTCATAACATAAAAATATGACCTCAAAAACAAAATCAGGAGGAATAAGACATGAAATTACCAGAATTGAAAGAAAAGTTAAAAAGTAAATATATTGTCCGTGTTGTAGCCGGAGTCCTCACAATAGCACTTGTAGGTACAGGAATCGGAGCAACAGCGGTTTTTGCCGAGAAGGACAGCACCGCAGTCACAGCCGAGGCAGACAGCACAACAGACAGCAGCAAGGATGCTGATGATATAGCAGACAAGCTCATGGACAGCGTATCATTAAAGGATAACGATGCAGACAAGGACGAGAGCGTATATCTCATCTCAGATGCAAACGGCAACGTAAACAAAACAATCGTAGTAGATCACCTTAAAAATAAAGACAAAAAGGATACATTGGAGGATGCTTCAAACCTTTCAGATATCGAGAACGTAAAGGGCAAGGAAAAATTCACACAAAGCGGTGATAAGCTCACATGGCAGGCCGGTGGCAAGGATATTTATTACCAGGGCACAGCCACAGAGGAACCGCCTGTAACACAGAAGGTTACATATTACCTCGATGGAAAAGAAATCGCACCTGAGGACCTTGCAGGAAAATCAGGAAAGGTCAAAATCCGTTTTGACTACACAAATACCACATCATATACAGAGACAGTAAACGGCGAGAAGCAGACAGTTTCCGTACCATTTGCAGCAATAACAGGACTTGTACTCGGTGATGGCTTCGAGAATATCGAAGTGACAAACGGCAAGGCTGAGGTAAGCGACTCATCAAGCGTAGTGCTCGGCTATGCACTTCCGGGCTTAAAGGACAGCCTCGGAATCAAGGACAAAGACCTCGATGGCGATGTAAATATCCCTGAATACATGGAAATGACAGCAGATGTGGAGAATTTCTCAATGCCTGCAGCCATGACCTTCGTGGTAAACGCATCTGATTATGTAAGCACAGACGGAATTGACACATCAGACCTCGATGACATGATAAATGACTTAAAGGATGCCTCAACACAGCTTCAGGATGGCTCAAAGACACTGGCAGAGGGTACTGACACACTTGCTGACGGACTTTCAACATTGCAGAGCAAGCTCGGCACATTCGCATCAGGAGTTGGCACACTGCAGAGTGGACTTAAGACATATACTGATGGTGTTAGTACATTAAGTGGTGGATTGAATACACTTGGAAACAGTACAGGAGCCCTGGTGTCAGGAGCAGATAAGCTCAATGATGGAGCAGGCCAGCTTGCAAGCGGAAGTGCAACACTTAAGGATGGTTTGAAGACTTATACGGATGGAGCAAATGGTCTTGCAAAGGGAGCAAGTGATTTAGATGCCGGTATTGGAACTTTGGCAGAAAAATCAGGAACATTGGTGGATGGAGCTACAAAGCTTAATGATGGAGCTAGTCAGTTATCAGCAAGTGCAAGCAGTATAAATGAAGGAATAAAATCACTGGACACTGGATTAAAGACACCGCTTACGGATAAGGAAAAGGCTGGATATCAGGCGGCTGCAAAGGAAAGTGTTGATAAGCAGTTTTTTAATCCAAACAATGAAGCTAATTATGGAAATACTAAAGCAAAAGCGTCTGAAGTTTATTATGAGACTATGACAAGTGATGATTCTGTAAAGCAGGTAGTTGAGTCGCTTAAAAATGATTCAGACCTTACGAATATGATAACTACTACTGTAAGTGCTACAGTTGAAAACACGATAAAGGGGAGTGTTACTGCTTTAGAAAGTGCAGATACAGCTACAATTAAATCGACATATAATAGTAGTAAAGAACTTCAGCAGAGTGTTAAAGAAGTATTAAAATTGCCACAAACTATACCAGATTATGATGCATTAGTTAGTGCAATAGTAAATCAGAAACTCAATGATATGGCAACTAAGGTTATGGACGGTGTTGCAAATAGCTCAAAAGATAAAGTGGGAGAAGCTGTAGCTGATGCGGCAAAAACTGGGGCAGAAAACGCAGCTCAAAGTGCAGTTATTACAGGAATTGAGTCTGCAAAATCTAATGTTTCGGCACAGATTAATGCAAAACAGGAAAATGGATATAGCCTTGTAACAGGAGCAGATGCTCTTTCAAAAGGAGCGTCATCACTTGCTAATGGTACTAAATCTTTGGTAAATTCAATTCCAACTCTTACAGGTGGAATCAAGCAGCTTAAAGATGGTTCGTCTCAGCTTAGCGCCGGAGCAGCAAAGCTTACAGCAAACAACGATACATTAAATGCCGGAGCCACAGCACTCAATGATGGAGCAAGCCAGCTTTCAGCCGGAACACAGTCACTCATGAACTCAGTTCCAACTCTAACAAGTGGTATCAAGCAGCTTGTAGACGGCTCAAACACACTTGTAGCAAACAACGCGCAGCTCAACAGCGGAGCCTCACAGCTTGCAGATGGAACAAATCAGATAGTTTCAGGTGTTGACCAGCTCACAACAGGCTCTAAGACACTTTCAGAGGGTGCACACACACTTGCAGACGGTATGGTACAGTTCAATGAGGAGGGAATCAACAAGATTCTTGACGCATACAACGGTGACTTAAAGCCATTCACCGACAAGCTTCAGGCAGTAATTGACGCAGGTGAGGAATATCAGACATACTCAGCAATCGCTGATGGACAGACGGGCAGCGTTAAGTTCATATATAAATTAGCTTCAATAGATGCTAAGGCAGATAGCGACAAATAATTAATTAAAGGATGTTTGTACATTATGGGAGGCAAAAATGGGCTGGATAGAATATCTGTTAATCGTGGCGGGAAGCTCGCTTGAGATTTTCGTTGCGATGGAATGTCAGGGATCCCTGATCCAGAAAGTAAATAAGAAACAGCTTACAGCCATTTGCTTCATAGTTGCAGTTTGCCAGTTGTTAGCAATGTACATCGGGTATTTCCTGTCAAGCTTTCTTAATGGGAAATACTCGGTGAAGGATGAAGCACTTTTAGGAGAGATAATTTCTATCGGAATACTGATAGGACTGGGGATCAGGCTTATAGGAAAGGCTATAAGAAATGAAAGGATTGAGGAGCATTGTCAGGCGCAGCTTGACATGAAAAGAGTGTTAAGGATAGCAGGAATCACCGCATTTTATACGGTTCTTGCAGGAATAGCATTCGGCTTCCTCGGTACCGGACTTTTCACCATTATGATAATGGTGGCGCTGCTCACTGTCATCTGTATAGTGGCAGGCATTTACACAGGATATCATTTCGGCTTCGAGCAGAAGACAAAGGTATATATCGTGGGGGCGATACTCTTTTGGGCGGCTGGAATTGATGTGATAGTAAGGCTTGTAAGTGCAACATAATGCATAGGGCTCTGTTCGTAAGGACAGGGCTTTTTTGCTGCCTGAAATAATGTGTAAACTTCTACTGAAAACTGTTTCTAAAAAATTTTTACTGGTACTTTCAATACTCGCATTTGAGTCAGATAATTCAATCAGATTCCTATACCAGCATTTTCTTGCCGGGATAACAGAAGAATGATGATTTCACACTGTCAGATGAAAAAATCAATGGCTATTATATTGGTGTAAGGCGTGTACTGACTAATCTGTTTGGCTCAAGGAAAGTTCTCGCCTATGTTACCACACCTGAAAAAGACTCTTGCACCAGAAGACTCTTTTTCAGCACCATATTTCCGGAACAGCTGCAGATTTTCTGCGCATGGCAGGAAAAAGCATCATTGAACCAGACTGGCAGTGGGTGGTTTCAATATATCCCACTTTTTTTATTCATGCAGATGGAATATAGAAATATGTTACTATGAGCAGAAAACATTCTGGTCTTTATGCAGTTACATGATGCGCAGCCGCAAAGGAATCGAAATGCTGACAATGAAGCTTTTGCCTTACGTCGATGACAAATTTGCCGGCTACAGGAATAAAAGTGCTCAGGATTTCAGATTTGCCTTAAAGCAGGCATTTTCGCAAAATATGAGTCATCTATAAAGTTGTAAAGTGGTGTAATAATAAAAGAAATATGCACAATCGGAAAAGATATATACATTTCGGTCATATATTACATGTTCGTGTTTTCTGTTTTCGTTTGCTTTAACTTCACTATGAAAAAGTCTATGAATGAAGAGGTTGTCATCATATTTTTTATTGTTTTTTCTGTAAATAAATCTACAAAAATTACAACCATCTTTTCGTATGTTTTCATATGTTTTCATATGTATCCTCCTCGTTTATATAGGTAATATTGAATTTGTACAATATAAACGTATATCATATTTTCTAACATATCAAGGCAAAATCTTTATTCAAATATTAACAAATATGCAATACATATATAAGTTGCTTTTGTTCGTTACGTAGAATATAATATAAGACAGAGGTGAGAAAACGATGGGATACATAACGGCAAGTCAAGTAGCAAAAAAATGGAATATATCACAACGGAGAGTGCAAATACTTTGTGCTGAAAATCGAATAGAAGGTGTGTTTAAATTAGGAGAAACTTGGGCAATTCCAGATGACGCTGAGAAGCCGAGAGATTTTCGCAGAAAAGAGAAAGAGGAATAGTAATTATGGAATTGAATGCAATAGATTTGTTTTGTGGATGTGGTGGATTGTCATATGGATTTGAACGTGCAGGATATAATATTTTGCTTGGTATAGACAATGATAAAAAGGCGTTAGAGACATTTGAACTGAATCATAAAGGTTCAAAGTCGATATGTGGGGATATCACAGAAGTTACATATGAAAAGGATATTAAACCTTTAATTGGAGATAAGAAAATTGATGTGATTATTGGTGGTCCGCCTTGTCAGGGGATGTCACTTTCGGGACCGAGAAAGTTTGATGATCCGAGGAATAAGCTTTATTTATCGTATATCAGGTTAGTGGATGAAATTAGACCGAGAGCATTTGTAATTGAGAATGTTCCGGGATTAGTTGGCTTATTTGGAGGTCAAATTAAGGACAGCATTATAAGCAAATTTACGGAAATGGGATATTCCATACAATATAGGATTATGTGTGCTGCGGATTATGGAGTTCCACAAAATAGACGAAGAGTAGTTTTTGTGGGTTTGCAAGAAGGTGAATTTGAATATCCGGAGCCTGTAAAAGAAGTTGTTACTTGCAGTATGGCGTTATCCGATTTACCACCATTGACGGATGAGCTTGGAGTAGAAAACGCTGATTATGCAACGGAGGTAACAAACTATTACCAACAGTTAATGAGAGAAAGGTCGAATAAAGTAAAAAATCATATTGCAGCAAATCATTCTGAGAAAGTAAAACATATTATATCTATGGTTCCGGATGGTGGTAACTATAAGGATTTACCGGAAGAGTATAAGGATAGTAGAAACTTTCATGTAGCATGGACAAGATTTGCAAGTGATAAACCTGCTCCTACAATAGATACAGGACACAGACATCACTTTCATTACAAGTACAATAGGGTGCCAACGGTAAGAGAGTGTGCAAGATTACAGTCTTTCCCAGATGATTTTATTTTCTTGGGAAATAAGACACAGCAATTTAGACAAGTAGGCAATGCAGTACCTCCGATTATGGCGGAATGTATTGCTAAACAATTAAAAAAATATTTAGGAGAGAACTGATGGCAGAATATAAAATACCTGATGAATATTTTTTTAGAATTCATCATGTAAGACCACGTTTTAAAGGTGATATTGAAAATGTGTTGATTTATATGGCGGAGGAAATTAGCAGAATAGGAGAATGCGAAACGTCAAAATTTGTTCAAAGGATAAATGCAGCCATTTACAACTATCCGGGAAATGTGCACAGAGAGTTAAAAACAATAAATAATTGGCGTACAGAGATTTCAGCTTTATTTGGATTTATTGAACATACTGAGACTACGGACAAACCGGGATTGAGAGCAATAGAATTAGCTGAAAATCAGGATTTAGTTGAATGTTTCAAAGTATTTTTATATAACTTCCAATATCCGGGTGCTCACATAAAGCCGAAAAATGTTCTTGAGCAAGTAGAGGCAGGTGTTCATTTTAAGCCAGCACAGTATATATTGAAGTTACTTCGTTATGCAAATAAAGAAGGTGGTAACTCAAATGGAATAACGAAGTTTGAGGCGTGTCATTGTGTTTTTAATGATTTACGAGTGACTAGGGATAATGAGGGTGTAGAAAAGACATGGGAGCGAATTTTAGAAAATCGAAAAAATGGATTGGAATATGACCAAACAGGCGATGTGGTTCGTTATGCAGGCGATATTATAGATTATATGGAAATTGCTAATTTGCTTAAAACTTATGACAGTAGAACATATTATCTTAATACCCTTGAAGAAGAGGCAATAGTCAAATTCTGTGAGTCTACAGAGTGGTTTGCGGAATACGATGAGATGATAGAAAAACGCTCGGGAACGATGGAAGAGGTAAAAGAGTGTGTAGCAGGATGGTTTTCCTATGTGAATAGAGATATACAGGATACGGATTTTGCTACGGATATTTTAGCATATATCGCATCTGACGAGGAGGAATTGCAAGCATTAAAAGATAATGCATCTTATATTGGCGGTGAACCGATTCATATTGAACTAGTGACTAGGGAAAAAGTTTTAGATGAACGCATTGCGATGGGTTATGAAACCTTTACTACAAAAGATATTGGTGATATTGGAGAAAATCTTATACATGGACATGAGTGCATGAGAATCAAACTTGGTGGAAGGGAAGACTTAATTCATCTTATTAAACGTATACCGACGCAGTTTGCAGTAGGATATGATATTAGTTCAGTAGAATTGGACGAGCGTAAACGTTATATCGAGGTTAAGACAACTATTAGTTCAAAACCATTACATTTTAATAGAATACATCTTACGAAAAATGAATGGAACACAGCAAGTAGTACACATGACAGATACTATGTGTATCGTTTGATGCTTAGTAAAACAGAACGTAAATTGTTTTTATTGCAAGATCCAGTTGGACTTTATAAAAAAGATTTGATAGAAATGATACCTAGTGATGGTGCAGACATTACGTTTGACCCTAAAAAAGTAGGAGAATTTGAGGAGTTGTTGACATGGAAAAGTTAAAAGTAGCATCTTTGTTTTGTGGTTGTGGTGGAACGGATGTAGGTTTATTAGGAGATTTTGAATTTCTAGGAAATCACTATGCTTCTAATGATTTGGAAATAGTATATGCCAATGATATTGATGATAATGCCTGTAATATTTTTAAGGAGAATTTTGGAATTGAACCAGATAACAGAGATATTAGAGAAGTAACATCAGATGAAATTCCGGAATTTGATATTCTGACAGGGGGATTTCCTTGCCAATCCTTTTCAATTATTGCTCAGAATCCTAAAAGATTAGGCGTGAAAGATGAACGAGGAAAATTGTTTTTTGAGATGTGCCGTATCTTACGTGAAAAACAACCAAAATGTTTTATAGCAGAAAATGTGAAAGGAATTCTTACAGCAAATAAGAAGAGTGCATTTCCACTGATTATTAAGGAATTCGAAGAAAGCGGATATGATGTTTCATATTCTATTTTAAACTCGGCTAATTATGGAGTGCCACAGAAAAGAGAGCGTGTAATAATTGTAGGATTTCGAAAAGATTTAGGCATTAAGTTTGAATTTCCAGATGTTATTGTGTCAGATGAGGAAGCATTTACACCTTTAAGTAAGGTAATAGAAAATGAAGTAGATGAAAAGTATTTTTTCAGCCAACGTGCAGTTGATGGAATGATGAGAAAAAGAGCTAGCATGAATAAGGGGAGGGCTCAAGATATAACAAAGCCATGTAATACTGTTGGAGCACATCTGGCAAAAGTATCTTTGAATAGTACAGACCCTGTTTTATTGGTGAATGAAAGATATAGAAGATTTACACCAAGAGAAGTGGCGAGAATACAATCATTTCCAGAGAATTTTGAACTTGTAGGAAGTGAAGCGGCACAATATCGTGCACTTGGAAATGCGATTCCGCCAGTTATGTTTTGGTATGTGGCAAAGACAGTTAGGGAAAATTTAGAATGTGCAGACAGATGATATGAAAGGATGGTTCGAATGATAAGTAGAGGTTCTGAGTGGAGAAAATGGAATTTACATATGCATTCTGAGTATTCAAGAGAAAATAGGACGAAAATGAAAATTACAGAAATATTTGATAGTGCAGTAAAAAACAATATTTCTATGATTTCAATAACAGATCATAGTAATTTTGATGCATTAGATGAAATATGGGATATCTATCAAAATGGTATGTGTGAGCAAGGACATTATAGTGATATAGTTGATTTTTTGCCTGGTATAGAATTGAAAACTGATAAAGGGAAAAAGGGTGTTCATATAATTTCTATTTTTCCAAAAGAAATAGTGGTAAATCGAAATACGAAACAAGCAACTAAGAGTGTTTTGTATGATAATTTCTGCACAAAATTGGGATTGTCTTATAGCGAAATTGAGTCAAATGGAGATGGAGATTATGCTAAGGGGTTACTTTGCTCAATCGTAGATTTTGATAGGGCAGTTAATTTAACACATGAGTTAGGTGGAGTCGTAATCATTCACGGTGGTGATAAACATGGAAGTATTGAAGAAGAAATGGCTCATGCTAATTCGAAAGAACCTACGCCAGAAGAATTGTATGAAAGCTTAGATATAACAAAAACAGAAATAATTTCTTCTAAAATTGACATAATTGAACTGCCCAATTTTGAACGTAGACAGGCAAAAAATGCACATTTTTACAATAGTGTCTTTTTGAAACCATGTATGGTGGCGTCAGATGCCCATGAAAAAAGTGAGTATGACGTATTAGGTGAAAAAATTACATGGGTAAAGGCTGATACCACATTTGAAGGTTTTAAACAATCAATTATTGATTATGAAAACAGAATGTGTCTTAAAGAGATACCGGAGCAGTTAGAAAGAATTAAGAAAAATCCGACTAAGTATATAAAGGAATTGGAAATTAATTGGTCAGATGGATATGCAGGAGAAAAAGGAGACTGGTTTAAAAATATTAAGATTCCACTTAATAGTGGATTGGTTAGTGTAATTGGAAATAAAGGAAATGGAAAATCTGCAATAGCAGAGATTATAGGGTGGTTGTCTGACAGTAAAAATTATACTAAATTTGCGTTTTTAAATAGTAAGAAATTTTTGAAGAATAGGTTAGCGAATAATTTTACAGCGAAAATAACATGGATAGATAACCAAGTATCAATGAAAGAAAATCTTGGAGCACAACCGGATCTAAATAATGTGGAGCGTGTGCAATGTATTCCGCAACAATATTTTGAAGAAATTTGTACGGATACAGAATTAGAAAAGTTTACGACAGAAATTAATGGTGTTATTTTCTCAAGATTATCAGAAGAAGATAAGGAAGGCGCTAGATCATTTGAAGAGTTGATTGATAAATATACAAGAATTTCTGAACAGAATATTAGCTTGATGCAAACGAATTTATCGGAAGTAAATAGAGATATTATTTCGTTGGAAAGTAAACTGAGCAGAGAATATAAAACTAAGCAGGAAGCTTTGTTGCAGGATGCACAGAATCAACTTTTAGCTCAAATTAATATATGTCCTCAAGAAGTAAAAAAGCCAGAGTTACCTCAAGAAGTACAAGAACAGTATGATAAAGTTATTGAAGAAATTGGAAACATTGAAAATGAAATAGAAAAAAAGCAAGAAGAAATTTTAGAAGTTAACTCTGTATCAAAGAAAGTTCAACATATTTTAGAGTATATTGATGAGGTTGAAAATAGAATAAACAAAGAAATAGAACAAATTACTCTACAGGTTGAAGATTTCGACATAAAAGTAGAAGAGGTAATTAAGTTTACAGTTGATAAAAGCCCAATTATTTCTAAAAAAGAGATAATTGATAAAAAGTTAAGTGAATTAAAGGAAACAGTAGAAGATGAACAAAATGGATTGAAAGTACAATTGAAGCAAAAAATTTCAGTAAAAGAATCTATTGTTGCGGAAGAAAATAGAAACATACAATTATATGACGCATACATTAAAGAATATCAGGAATGGGAAAAAGTAAAGAAAGAGAAAGAAGAAGCTGTCAATAAAATTAATGAGGAATTGTTATATATCTCAGACGGAATTATGATTGATTTACAACCATTGTACGAAAAGAGGCAAAACATTACAGCAAGTATATTTAATGAAAAGAAAAAAGTGATAGAACTATACAATAAGTTTAAAAAACCAGTTGATGAATTTCTTAGAGATAAGGCTGATTTATTAAGCGAATATAGTATTTCAATTCGTTCGGGATTGGTTATTAATGAAATGTTTCAGGAAGAAGTATTTTCGTATATTAATAAACAAAAGAAAAATGCATTTCGTGATGATAATTATCAATTAACCAAAACGGTAGATGCTTTGGCTGAGATGGACGATATTGAACAATATATTGCTATACCCAATAAGATAATCAAAAAAATGAAGGATTATGACAATGAAAATATAGTTTCATCTCAGTTAAAGGACAATAAATGGTTGGAATTTTATAATTATTTATTTGGTCTACAGTATATCCAAAATAAATATGAATTAGTAAGTGATAATAAGACACTGGAAAAGTTGTCACCAGGAGAGAGAGGTGCACTGTTACTAATTTTTTATCTGTTGTTGGATTTGCGAGATATACCTTTAGTGATAGACCAACCTGAAGATAATTTGGATAATCAAAGTGTTGCAAGTATCTTGGTTCCGTTTATACAAGCTGCAAAGAAAAGAAGGCAAATAATACTGGTAACGCATAATCCCAATTTGGCAGTAGTTGCAGATTCTGATCAAATAGTACATGTTAAGATAAATAAAGAAGAAAGGAATTTGGTAGAAGTCAAATCAGGTGGAATAGAAAATACAGAAATTAACGACAGCATAGTTACAATATTAGAAGGTACAATGTTGTCATTCAGAAAACGTGATGAAAAATATATTGATAAATAAGTATATGATTGTTTTATGTGTGAATTAGTTAAGGGGGAGTTTCGCTACCCCCCCTAAAGGGGAGTGTAGGTTGCTTTAACTCTTGCCGTCAACTCGATATACTTATCCTGTGTACACGAATAAAAAGGGGAAGGAAAGTCTGAAATTACAGAGATTACGGATGAACTTTTGGATGTACGGCTTGAAAGAATAGTAGTATATGCCGATAAGACTATAGAACTTCGCTGGAAGTTTGACAACAGTAACAATTAAGGAAGAATGTATCAGCTTTCGGTAGAAATCCTGCCGGAAGCTGGTATAATGAAGAGGAAGAAAAAAGTTTAAGAAAAAGTTGTCAACTGCTTGACACAAGAGGGGGAGAGCCTTCCGACTGTCGACAACCTGTATGCTTTGAGCAGGTTGTTGCACACATCGGTAGATGACATACTGATAGGCGAGAAAGAGAGGGACGATGAGCCCTCTCTTTCTTTTTGCTTTTTATATTTTTCTTTGTTTTTCTTGTCCTTCTGAAAGCCCATTTTATATCCTCAATTTCCTCGAATTTTGATTATTCAGAGCTTGTAATGTTAAAGTAAATGCTATAGAATATTTTCATATCAAATTAAACACAAATGAGGAGATTTTAAGTTATGAAACAGAAATTGAGAAACCTTTCGGCATCGGCAAATATAATATTTGCCATTCTTGCAGTTTTTATTTTCATTGCACCCTTGCAGTGGAGCGGGAAAGTATTGGGACTGATTCCGGGCATGGAAAAGGCGGATGATTATCTGCTGCAGGCTATTGTGGAGACAGTTGTTTTAGTTATTTTTCTTGGCATCACATATATATTTGGGCTGTGGGATATTTTTAAGGAAAATGCAGCAGGATGGACAAGAAGCTTATACACAGGCGGTTTTTTCATAGTGTACTGTTTGTATGCTGTTGTTTCAGGCATTTATTTGTGCTTTTTGGGTGAGCATGGTGATGTGAAGGCATTTTACAACATCATCTTTTTCTTTATCGCGGTCTGCCTTGTAGGACTCGTTGAGGAGCTGGTGTTCAGAGGCGTGGTGTTTAATCTGCTGCTGAGAGCTTTTCCAAAGACGAAAGGTGGAATCACAGGAGCCGTAG
>ERZ1027237.470-NODE-470-length-21286-cov-4.240403_pt1 | contig 21286 bp, 16 predicted proteins | sample MGYA00519264_ERZ1027237 | MGnify/ENA primary metagenome ERZ1027237 (study PRJEB26926, sample SAMN06164640) | human gut metagenome | biome: ENVO:00009003; feature: ENVO:2100002; material: ENVO:00002003 | host: Homo sapiens | place: USA | collected 2012 ...
ATGTGGAGCATATTGTCAGCGATGCGGGCTATGGCCAGAACGACTATGTAGAAACTACACGTCCGTTGGTAGTTGTTACTGCTCCCGGTCCCGGCAGCGGCAAGATGGCTACCTGCCTGTCACAGCTGTATCATGAAAATAAGCGCGGCATTAAGGCCGGTTATGCCAAATTCGAAACCTTCCCCATCTGGAATCTGCCTTTGAAGCATCCTGTAAACATGGCTTACGAGGCTGCTACGGCGGATTTGCAGGATGTTAATATGATTGACCCCTTCCATTTGGAGGCCTATGGCGTAACCACGGTAAACTATAACCGTGACGTTGAAATTTATCCTGTACTGGCAGCAATTTTTGAAGGCATTTACGGCTATTGCCCGTACAAATCGCCTACCGATATGGGCGTTAATATGGCAGGCAACTGCATTTGTGATGATGAGGTCTGCTGTGAGGCTTCCCGTCAGGAAATTATCCGCCGCTATTATCAGTCCCTGAACCGTCTGGCATTGGATGAGGCTAGCAAGCAGGAGGTTTATACACTGGAGCTGCTGATGAAGCAGGCTAAGGTCAGCGTAAATGACCGCCGCGTTGTTACCGTAGCCAAGCAGGTTGCGGAAGAACGCAAGTGCGCTGTTATTGCGCTGGAGCTTGCCGATGGCAGAATTGTTACCGGCAAAACTACGGATTTGCTGGGACCTGCCAGTGCCGTGCTGTTGAACGCTATTAAGGAACTGGGCGGTATTGCGGATGAAATGCACCTGATTTCGCCAACCTACATCAACCCGATTCAGAATCTGAAAACACGCTACCTTGGCAGCAGCAATCCGCGTCTGCATATGGATGAGGTGCTGATAGCGCTTTCTATGTGTGCTGCAACGGACAGTCTGGCTAAGCTGGCACTGGAAAAGCTGCCGGAGCTGAAAGGTTGCCAGGCACATTCCACCGTTATGCTGACAGAGGGAGATTTTAAGGTATTTAAAAAGCTGGGCGTTGAACTGACTAATGACCCTATTTACGAAACAAAATAAGCAATAAATAAAGAGAAGGAGAGATTTTGCTTTGGATATAAAGGATTTATTAGCTGCTGCCATTAAAGATGCAGCGCAAAAAGCTATCGATAATGGCACTTTGAAACCGGGTACTTTGCCCGAGGTTATGCTGGAGGTTCCGCCACAAAAGGAATTCGGCGATTTTGCAACCAACTTTGCTATGCAGTCTGCCCGCAGCCTGCATTGTGCACCGCGTCAGATTGCACAGGCTGTTGTTGATAATCTGGACTGTGCTTCCGTAGATAAAATGGAAATTGCTGGCCCCGGCTTCATCAACTTCTATCTGAAACAAAACTGGACCGCTGATTTGCTGGCAGGCATTCTGGCTGCCGGTGAAAACTACGGCAACCTGCCTGCTAACAGCTTGGGCCGCGTGCAGGTTGAATATGTAAGCGCTAACCCCACCGGCCCGCTGCATGTAGGCCATGCCCGCGGTGCCGCAGTCGGCAGTGCTATGGTTAACCTGCTGCGTGCTGCAGGTTATGATGTTGAAAGCGAATACTATATCAATGACGCCGGCAATCAGATGAACAATCTGGCAGCTTCTGTCAATGCACGTTATCTGCAGCTGTTGAAGCTGGAGGAAATGGGCGGCATTCCTGCCGACCTGACCGTTAAACAGCTGGACGAAATGCCGACCGGTATTCCTTTCCCGGAAAACGGCTATCATGGTTATGATATCATTGAAACCGCTCAGCGTATTATCCGTATCTATGGCAAGGAATTCGTTGCTTTAGAGGAAAAAGAGCGTCTGGCTAAATTCCTGGAGATTGCTTATAAAGAAAAGCTGGCAGGCCTGAAAGAGGACTTGGAAGCTTTCGGCGTAACCTTTGATGTATGGTTCAGCGAGCAATCCCTGCATGATGCCGATAAAATCCGTGAGGCTTGCAAATTCCTTGAGGAAAAAGGCTGCGTTTATGAAAAGGATGGCGCAAAATGGTTTAATTCCACCGCTTACGGTGATGACAAGGACCGCGTTGTTATCCGTGACAACGGCGTATCCACTTACTTTGCTGCCGATATTGCATATCACCGCAACAAATTCGAGCGCGGCTTCGACCGCATCATCAACCTGTGGGGCGCTGACCACCATGGTTATATTGCCCGCGTGAAGGCTGCTGTAAGTGCTTTGGGCTTTGATGCCGATAAGCTGGAGGTACTGCTGCTGCAAATGGTACGCCTGTACCGCAACGGCGATATCGTTAAGCTGTCCAAGCGTACCGGCGAAACCATCACTCTGCGCGAGCTGATGGATGAGGTTGGCGTTGATGCGGCACGTTACTTCTTCTGCATGCGCTCCTTAGACAGCCAGCTGGATTTTGATATGACTCTGGCTACCGAAAAATCCAATGAGAACCCGGTTTATTATATCCAATATGCGCATGCGCGTATCTGCAGCATTGCCCGTCAGCTGGCCGAAGCAGGCATTGAGGCTGTAGCTCTGGACGAGCTGAAGCTGGATACTCTGCAGGCTCCCGAAGAGCTGGCGCTGGTTAAAAAGCTGGGCGAATATCCGGAACTGCTTGCTCGTGCAGCCCGCGAACGCGCTGTACATCATGTGGCAACCTATACCTACGAGCTGGCAACACTGTTCCACTCCTTCTATAACCAATGCCGTATTCTGGGCGTAGATACAGACTTGCAACAAGCCCGCATTGCTTTGGTTAAGGCAGTTGGTCACACCATCCGTCATGCTTTGGGTATTCTGGGCGTTTCTGCTCCGGAAAGAATGTAATTTAAGAAATTCTTTTGCAGGTGGCAGAGTCCTTGGGCTTTGCCGCCTGCAGTGAGTTTAGATACAATTTAATATTTTTGTAGCATTTTATGAAATCTGAGGGGGTTAAAAATCATGACTACTAATACAAAGTACATTTTTGTGACAGGCGGCGTTGTTTCTTCTTTGGGCAAGGGCATCACTGCTGCGTCTTTAGGCCGTTTGCTGAAAAGCCGCGGCTATAGGGTTACTATCCAGAAGTTCGACCCGTATATCAATATTGACCCGGGCACAATGAGCCCGTATCAGCATGGCGAGGTTTTTGTAACCGACGACGGTGCGGAAACTGACCTTGACTTGGGACATTACGAACGCTTTATTGATATCAACCTGTCCAAAAACTCCAATATGACCACAGGCAAGATTTACCAGAGTGTAATAAATAAAGAACGCCGTGGCGATTATCTTGGCGGTACCGTACAGGTTATTCCTCATATCACAAATGAAATCAAAGAGCGCGTTTTCCGCGTAGGCCAACAGGATAATGCCGACTTCGTTATTACGGAAATCGGCGGTACTGTAGGTGATATTGAAAGCCTGCCGTTTTTGGAAGCCATCCGTCAGGTAAAAAAGGATGTCGGCAAGAACGATGTGCTTTATATTCATGTTACGCTGGTACCGTATATTTCCGCAGCCGGTGAGCTGAAAACCAAACCGACTCAGCATAGCGTCAAAGAGCTGCGCAGCATCGGTATTTCTCCGGATATTATCGTTTGCCGCAGCGAAAAGCCTATCTCTAAGGAAATGCGCGAAAAAATGGCTATGTTCTGCGACGTAGACCCCGACGCAGTTATTCAAAACCTTACCGCAAGAAGCATTTATGAGGTACCGATGCTCATGGAGGAGCAGGGACTTGATACCATTGTCCTGCGCAAGCTGGAAATGGAGGACAAGCCGAAGGATATGCAGGGCTGGCATGATATGGTGGCCCGCATCCTGAAAAAATATGACAAGAAGGTAACTATCGCGGTAGTCGGCAAATACGTTGCTTTGCAGGATGCTTATATTTCCATTACCGAATCCTTGCGTCATGCAGCAGTTGCCAATGAAGCCGAGCTTGATATCCATTGGGTAAATGCAGAAGAAATCGAAGCAGATGATACTGATATGGCTAAGGTGATGGCCGGTGTTGACGGCATTCTGGTGCCGGGCGGCTTCGGTAACCGCGGTATTGAGGGCAAGATTAAGGCTATTCAATATGCACGTGAGCACAAGATTCCGTTCTTCGGTATCTGCCTGGGCATGCAGTGCGCAGTAATTGAATTTGCCCGTCACGTCTGCGGTATGGCTGATGCCAACAGCTCAGAGTTCAATCCGAACAGCACACATCCTGTTATCGACCTGATGCCGGAACAGCTTGATGTTGAGGATTTGGGCGGTACGATGCGTCTGGGACTGTATCCGTGTAAGGTTTATCCCGATACGCTGACCAGCAAGGCTTACAATGCAGAGCTGATTTACGAACGTCATCGTCATCGTTATGAGTTCAACAATGCTTTCCGTGAGGAAATTGTGGGCAAGGGATTAGTTCTTGGCGGCACACTGCCTAATGGCCGTCTGGTAGAGATTGTTGAATTGCCTGAGAGCGAGCATCCGTGGTTCCTCGGTGCGCAATTCCATCCTGAATTTAAATCCCGTCCGACAAATCCGCATCCGTTATTCAGAGAGTTTGTAGGTGCGGCGGTAAAACATCACCAATAAGGTTATCCTGAAAGCGCTGAGCTTAAGCCGACGTTGCTTTCGGAAAATAAGAATACTCCTCTTAGGCACCTTAGGCGCAATTGCCGTAAGGCATACGCCTGAGGGGAGTTTTTGCTTATGTTATACTAAAAATTAGAGAGGAGAGTGATTGAATGCTTAAGAAAATTTTTATCAGTGCAGTATTGATTCTGGCTGTGCTGAGCTTTGTCGTTTCGTTGCTCAAGGGGAATAACAATGCCGAGAAAACTGTCACTGTACCTGATCGTGTGGCCGTAATCAATATTTCCGGTACGATTATCAGCGGTGCGGACAGCAAGGAGAATATTTTCAGCCAGACCAGCGGTGTAACAAGCGGCAGCATTATGAAGCAGATTCGTGAGGCAGCGGCTGATGACAGTGTCAAGGCATTAGTCCTGCGTATCGACAGCGGCGGCGGCAGTGCAACGGCTGCGGAAGAGGTCGGACGTGAACTGAAGCGCTTTAAGGAGAAAACCAAAAAGCCGATTGTTGCGACTATGGGCAATACCGGTGCCAGCGCTGCCTATTGGATTGCAGCCTGCGCCAGTGACAAGGTTTATGCCAACGCTACAACGCTTACCGGCAGTATCGGTGTGTATATGCCGTACATGAATACGGAGGAGCTGTTCAAGAAAATAGGCATCACCAGCAATAAGATTAAAAGCGGTCCCTATAAGGATATTATGAGCAGCGACAGACCGATGACACCTGAAGAGCAGGCTATTTTGCAGAACATCGTCAACGAAATCTACGAGCAGTTCGTGACAACTGTTGCCGTAGGACGCAAGATGGAAGAAAGCAAGGTAAAAACTTTGGCTGACGGCCGTGTTTATACCGGTCTGCAGGCTAAGAACCTGGGCTTGGTAGATGAAATCGGTGATTATTACGATGCGCTTGCCGCAGCAGGTGAATTGGGCAAGATTAAGCCGGGTGCCGACGGACTGCCGCCGGTGAAGGCTAAGGAAAAACAGCAGCCGTGGGAGTTTCTGCTCAGCGCTCATATTGCGGAGCTGATTAAAACAGAGCTTGTAAACCAGCTGACAGGCAGTCTGCAGCAGAGCGGGGCGCCGGCAGGCGGTATGACGAGGTGATGAGCTATGAGGCGCAAAACCTTTGAGGTACTTTTTGAGCCCGGTGCAGGCATGGCTGCGATTGCCAAGCAGCCTTCTCTTTGGCGCAGTGCTTTTTATTTCACTCTCAGCTTCAGCTTTTTTGGCGTAGCAACAAATTGCTGGCTGCTGGATTCGCCGTTGGAGGTGCGCTTCGGCATTATTATTGCTACGGTGCTGATTGCGGGAACAGCTTTAACGCTTTACGGCTTTTTGCTGCACGGTATTATGGAAACCTTCGGTGCGCTGGCAGGCGACCCTGTCGGGCTCATCTGCCTTTTGGGGTATACGACGCTGCCGTTTCTGCTGCTCACACCGGGGGCCTTGCTTGCGGGCAGGATGGGGCTTAACGGCTTGCCGCTTTTAGGTGTGCTGTTTCTTATAGGCTGTCTGTGGATGCTGTATCTTCTGGTGCGGTCATTGGAGGCAGTGTACCTTGTAGATGCCTTCCGTGCAGGTGTAACCGTGGTGTTCAGCCTGTTTTTGCTGTATATTGTTTTTGTTTTACCGTGGCAGGTTTGCCTGATGCTGTTGCTGTAAATAAAATTTAGATTGATTAATCAGAATAAACGTGGCATAATAAAGATTGGACATGTAGTTAATTCTTTGTGCTGTGCAAGCAGTGCTATTACTATATTGAATTTATATTAAGGAGTGTTGTGAAGAATGAACAGAGAGCTTTCTTTGGAATTTGTACGTGTAACCGAGGCTGCAGCTATTGCCTGCGGTCATCTTGTAGGCAGAGGCGACAAGAACGGTGCTGACGGTCTGGCTGTTGACGCTATGCGCGCAGCCTTTGATACCGTAAATATTAAAGGTACCGTTGTTATCGGCGAAGGCGAAATGGATGAAGCACCGATGCTGTATATTGGCGAAGAAGTAGGTGCCGGCGGCCCTGAGGTTGATATCGCTGTTGACCCGATTGAAGGTACCAACCTGGTTGCTAAAGGACAAAACGGCGCTATCGCAGTTATTGCTATTGCTCCGCGTGGCTGCCTGCTGCATGCTCCTGATATGTACATGGATAAAATCGCTGTCGGCCCTCGTGCTAAAGGCTGCATCGATATCAATGCTCCGATCAGCGAAAACCTGGCACGCGTTGCTAAAGCAATGGACCGTAAAGTAAGCGACCTGAACGTAGTTCTGCTGGACCGCGAACGTCATTACGGCCTGATGGACGAAATCCGTAAAGCAGGCGCACGTATCTCCCTGATTACCGACGGCGATGTTAACCCGATTGTTGAATGCTGCATTGAAGGCAGCGGCGTGCATATGTACGTTGGTAAGGGTGGCGCTCCGGAAGGTGTTCTGGGTGCTGCTGCTGTTAAATGCCTGGGCGGCGATATGCAAGCTCGTCTGGTTCCCGAAGACGAAGCACAGGCTCAACGCTGCCTGAAGATGGGTATTGCTGATGTTAACAAGGTGCTGACTCTGGATGATTTGGTAAAAGGCGATGACTGCATGTTTACTGCTACCGCTATTACCAACTGCAACATGCTGAACGGTCTGCGTTACTTCGGCGATGGCGTACGTACTCATACTATTTCTGCCCGTTACAAAACCGGCACCGTACGTTTCGTTGATGCTATTCACAGCCTGGACCGCAAAGTACTTGCTGTTAAGCTCTGATTTTAAAACAGATTATAGGGCTGTTACGTTTGTAACAGCCCTATTTATCAATTTGTATAGCCTATGGAAAATTTATTAGTCAATAAGGTTGCCGCTGTCAAGGAAGTGCGGCAGGCGGCCGAATATCAAAAGAAAAAACAGGCCTGTATTTTAACCGGGTTGGCTGGAAGCAGCAAGCCGGTCTTTTTTGCTGCCGCAGATAAGCTGCTTGGCGGCAAGGGCAGTATGGCCTTTATTACTGCTTCGCGTGAGGAAATCCGTACCTATCGCCGCGAGCTTAATTATTTGTACCCGGATTTACCTATGCAGGAGCTTTATCCTGTAAGCTTGCCGCGTGTGCAGGCCGATACGCAGAGCCTGGAGCTGCAGGCCGGACGTGCGGCAGCACTGCGCTTTTTGAGCGGTGAGGAGCGTGGCATTGTTTTCATTACGGCAGAGGCACTGCAGCAAAAGCAGCTGCGTCCGAGCGGTATGTCCGGCAAGGCGCTGCAGCTCGTTGTCGGCGAGGAGCACGAACAGCGTAATATAGCTGCCGCGCTGCTTGATTTGGGCTATGAGCGTACAGAGCAGGTTGATGCTTTGGGACAGTTCTGCCTGCGCGGTGATATTTTGGACGTGTACCCGATTAACAGCAGTGCGGCGGTACGCATCGAATGGTTCGACAACGAGCTTGACGCTATGCGCAGCTTTGATGTTGACACCCAGCGCAGTCTGCAGACTCTCACCAGTATTAAAATTGCTCCGCTGAAGGTGGATGAAAGCTTCAGCTATGATGCCGATATCTTTGAATATTGCGCTGCGGATACTATGGTAGTTGTTGATGAACCGGTGCATGTTTTCGGTATGCTGGAAAAGCTGGACAAGGAAAACAAGGAGCATGCCTCCGAGCTTTTCGGCAAACAGGAGCTTATAGAGCAGCTGGCCGCTAACGGTGCTGTGCTTGTATCGGCGTTGGGACACAGCTATCTGCAGCAGCTGCCTTCGCTGAATATACCGGTGCGCGCGGTTGCGCCGTATAATAAGAATACTAATTTGCTGGTGGAGGATTTGCAGAACTGGCTGGCAGAGGGAATTACACCGCTGATTATGCTTTCCGGCAGCATTAAGGCCCGTGGCTTTGCGGATAATCTGCGCAACTACGGCTTAAAGGGACATTTTGCCCAAAAGAGCTTTGAGCCGGGAGTCGTCAATGTAACCTACGGCGATTTGGATCACGGCTTTCGCTTCTGGGATGAAGAATGGCTGCTGCTGACAGAAAATGATATTTTCGGCATGCAGAAGCGCAAACGCTTGCATACTAAAAATCAGGGCCAACAGCTGCAGTATTTTTCGGATATCAAGGCCGGAGATTATGTTGTTCATAAGGTGCATGGCATCGGCCGTTATATAGGCGTAGAAAACGTTGAGGTTGACGGCATTCACCGTGATTATCTGCTTTTGGCCTATGCCGGCGATGATAAGCTCTATGTTCCGGTAGAGCAGGTCGGTATGCTGCATAAATATGTCGGCAGCGAGGGCAGTGTGCCGCGCTTGTCGAAAATGGGCGGCAATGACTGGAAGCGCACTACGGCCAAGGCAGCTAAGGCGATTACGGAGCTGGCGGAGGAGCTGCTGCGTTTATATGCGCAGCGGCAGATTATGCCGGGGCATGCTTTTTCACCGGACTGTCAGCTGCAAAAGGACTTTGAAGCAGCCTTTCCTTACGAGGAAACACCTGACCAGCTGAAGGCTATCGCCGAAATCAAGGCTGATATGGAAAAGCCGCAGCCGATGGAGCGCCTGCTCTGCGGTGATGTCGGCTACGGCAAAACTGAGGTGGCCTTGCGTGCTGCCTTTAAGGCTGTGCTTGAAGGCAAGCAGGTGGCGGTGCTGGCGCCTACAACAGTGCTGGCACAGCAGCATTATATTACGTTTAAGGAGCGTGTGCGCAATTTCGGTGTAGAGGTTCGCTTGCTGAACCGTTTTTGTACGCCGAAGGAGCAGCGCACTGTTCTGCAGGAGGTTGCCGACGGTAAGGTTGATATTCTTATCGGTACGCACCGTCTGCTGCAGCCAGATGTGAATTTTACCAGCCTCGGCCTGCTGATTATAGATGAGGAGCAGCGCTTCGGCGTTGCCCAAAAGGAAAAAATCAAGAAATGGCATCTCGGTATAGATGTCTTGTCGCTTTCGGCAACGCCTATTCCGCGTACGCTGCATATGGCATTGGTCAACGGCCGTGATATGAGCGTTATCGAATCGCCGCCGGAGGATCGCTTGCCTGTTGAAACCTATGTCAGCGAATATAATGACGGCATGATTAAGGAAGCGTTGGAGCGCGAGCTGCGCCGCGGCGGCAGAATTTACTATATCAGCAACAGAGTAAGCGCTTTGGAGCCTTTGGCTGCCAAGCTGCGCCGTCTGGTACCGGGCATCAGCATCAAAATTGCCCACGGACAGATGAATGAGGACGCCTTAGAGGATGCCATGATTACCTTCTATGAGGGCGGCTGCGACGTGCTTTTGTGTACGACGATTGTGGAAAACGGTCTGGACGTACCTTTGGCGAATACGATTATTATCGACGGTGCCGACAACTTCGGCCTTTCACAGCTCTACCAGATGCGTGGCCGTGTGGGGCGCAGCTCGCGTCTTGCTTATGCTTACTTTGTGTATCAGCCTAATAAGGCGCTGAGCGAAATTGCTGAAAAGCGTCTGCAGGCTATCCGTGATTTTACGGAGCTGGGCGCAGGCTTTAAGATTGCTATGCGCGATCTGGAAATCCGCGGTGCCGGCAATTTGCTGGGACCGCAGCAGCACGGACATATTACCGGCATAGGCTTTGCCGCTTATTGCGAGATGCTGGAAAAAACCATTGAGCGTCTGAAAAACGGCAAGGAGGCCGAGCCTGAGCTGGAGCCGGTTCTGGAAATTCAGGCAGAGGCCTATATTCCGGACAGCTATATTCCGGATCCGCGTTATAAAATGGAGCTGTATCGTCGCTTCAGCGAGCTGGAATATTCGCAGCGGGAGGATTTTCTGGACGAAATTATCGACCGTTTCGGCAATCCTCCGCCGGAGGTGGAAATGCTCTGGCGTTTGGCAGCGCTTAAGGGCTTGTGCCGAGTGCTGAAAATCCGTGGCGTAAATGTGCATCAGGGTATTATCCGCCTGACCTTCGGCGAGAAGGCACAGGTAAACCCGGAGGCAGTTCTGAAGCTGCTGATGCAGCATCCTAAGACGATGACATTGAAAAACGGTCAGGAGCAGCAGCTGACGTACAGAATGGGTACGTCAAAGCAGGAGCCCCTGGCGTGGCTGGAGCAGACTTTGCCTGCTCTGATATTGGAAGATTGATTTAAAGGAGGTGAAAGCAGGAGATGAGCAGTGATAAATTTTTGCGCGGCGCAATGATTCTGACATTGGCAGGACTGATGGTAAAGGTTATCGGTTCTGTGAACCGCATCCTGCTTTCACGTCTGCTGGGCGGCGAGGGTATCGGTCTTTACCAGATGGCGTATCCCGTATACCTTTTGCTGCTTGCGATTTCTGCTGCCGGCATTCCGGTGGCAATATCGATTATTGTCGCAGGCTTTCTGGCGCAGAAGGACTATGCTAATGTGCGTCAGGTGTTTCGTGTTTCGCTGTGCCTGATGGCCTGCGTGGGCGCTGTGCTGGCGGTTTGTCTGGTGTTGGCGGCGGGCTGGCTGGTTGATGCCGGCGTTATTACCGATGCGCGTGCCTACTATTCGCTTATAGCGCTGACACCGGCAATTTTCTTTGCTACGATTTTAGCCAGCTTCCGCGGCTATTTTCAGGGACATCAGCTGATGACACCGCCTGCCGTTTCGCAGATTGTGGAGCAGTTTATCCGCGTAGTGACGATGGTGATGCTGGCGTATGTGCTGCTGCCCTACGGTTTGGAATATGCGGCTGCCGGTGCTGCCTTCGGCGCTGTCCCGGGCAGCCTGACAGGTCTTGTGGTTATGGGCAGCTTTTACCGCTATTACCGCAAGCAGTGGCAGGCTGATGCAGTGAAGGTGCAGGCACCTGCTGCCGAGCTTGTGCGCAGCAGTAAGCTGATTAAGCGCCTGCTGCTGCTGGCTTTGCCAGTGTCCTGCGCCAATATCCTCGTGCCTGTTACCAGCAGCATTGACGTATTGCTGGTGCCCGGCCGATTGATTGACGGCGGTCTTAGTGTGGAGCAGGCGACGGCGCAGTTCGGTTATCTGGCAGGCATGGCGCAGCCCTTGCTCTTAATGGCCACGATACCGACGATGTCGCTGGCAACAAGCCTTGTGCCTGCTGTTTCCGAAGCCTTTGCTTTGAATAAATGGCAGATTATCGAGCAAAAGGCGGCAACCGCGATGAAGCTGTGCTGCCTGATAACAGTGCCTGCTTCCGTAGGCATGTGGGTGTTGGCGGAGCCTATCAGCCTGCTGCTGTACGGTACGGCAAAGGCCGGCGTTGCTATTATGCATTCGGCGCCTGCTATCTGCCTTTTAGGCCTGCAGCAGGTTACAACAGGTATGCTGCAGGGAATGGGGCATACCAATCTGCCGATGCTGAATATGCTTATCGGTATTGCAGCCAAGCTGGTTGCCGTTCTACAACTGACGAATGCGGAATACGGTATTGCCGGTGCAGCATGGGCAACGAATATTAACTTTGGCGTGACGGCGCTGTTGAATATTATAGCGTTGTATAAATTAAGTATAAGATTTTCCTGGCTCAGTATTGCGAAAATCATTGCCGCAGCTGCGGTGATGGGTGCTGTTGCCGTAGAAGCGCATATGCTGCTTGGCGGTGCGTCGGCTTTGGCAACAATCGCCGCTATGCTGGCTGCCGGGATAAGCTATATCATATTGCTGCCGCTTTTAGGCGTGCTGAACAGACAGGAGCTGTGTCAGCTGCCGGTAGTGAAACGATTTTTAAAATAATTAAGAAAGAAGGCGTACTATCATGGGAACAATTACAATTGTCGGCTTAGGTCCCGGTGCTGTGGGACATCTTTCCTTGGAAACTATGGGACTTCTGCAAAACTGCGCTCAGGTTATCCTGCGCACGGCGGTGCATCCTACCGTTGCCGAGCTGGAAAAGCAAAACGTAAAATTTACTTCATGTGACGATTTATACGAAAAGGCTGCTTCCTTTGAGGAGGTATATAACAGTGTTGTCGAGCGTGTGCTGGCAGCAGCGCAGAACGGCGATATTGTTTATGCCGTACCCGGAAGCCCGCTGGTTGCGGAAAAAACCGTTGTTTTAATGCGTACTGCTGCGAAGGCGCAGGGCATTAAGCTGGTTATTAAGCCTTCCATGAGCTTCTTGGATTTGGCTTACGTTGAGCTGGGCATCGACCCGATTGCCGGCCTGCAGATTATTGATGCGCAGGATTTTGCGGAGATTGCAAGTGCCGGTCAGCATCCGCTGATGATTACTCAGGTTTACAGCCAGATGGTGGCCAGCGATTTGAAAATTGCGCTGATGGATGTACTGCCTGACGAATACGAAATTTATTTCCTGCGTAATCTGGGTTTGCCTGATGAGGAATGCCGTCCGATTAAGCTGTACGAGCTGGACAGACAGCCGAACATCGACCACCTTACGAGCGCTTATGTTCCGCCGATGCCTGAGGGAGCCGAGGATACTGTATTTGAAAATGTTGATGATGCGGAAGCTGTTCCCGGTATTATTACCTTTGGCGAGGATGAGGATGAATTTGCCGAAGAAGGCGACGAAGAAGGCTATGCGGAAGACTTTTTGCCGGAAGCAGGCTTTGATGATTTCGACATCCAGCCATTGGCTGATGTTATGCGCACCCTGCGTGAGCCCGGTGGTTGCCCCTGGGACAGAGAGCAGACACATAAATCCATTCGCAGCAACATGATTGAAGAGGTTTACGAATATCTGGAGGCTGTGGATGCTGACGACGTTGACGGCATGCGTGAGGAGCTTGGCGACGTGCTCATGCAGGTTGTTTTCCATGCCCGCATGGCACAGGAGGCAGGCCGCTTTGATCTGCAGGACGTTATCGACGAGGTTGTAGATAAGCTTATCCGCCGTCATCCGCATGTTTTCGGCGATACCCATGTCGACAACAGCGATGAGGTGCTGGTAAATTGGGAGGCTATCAAGAAGCAGGAAAAACAGGAGCGTAAGCATGTATTGGACGGCGTATCTCAGGGATTGCCGACGCTGCTGCGTGCCTATAAGCTGCAGAGCAAGGCTGCCAAGGTAGGCTTTGACTGGCAGGACAGCGAATCCGTATGGGCTAAGGTACAGGAGGAGTTGGGCGAGCTGCAGGAGGCTTTGCAGGCAGGCGATAAGGCTGCTGCCGAGGGTGAGCTTGGCGATGTATTGTTTGCCGTGGTAAATTATGCGCGTCATAACGGTATCGAGCCGGAGGTTGCTTTGGACGGAACCAATAACCGTTTCGCTTCCCGCTTTAATTACGTGGAAAAACAGGTGGAAGCTAGCGGTAAAAAATGGCAGGATTTCACTTTGACTGAGCTGGATGAATTTTGGAATCAGGCTAAGGATTTGGAGCGTAAGAACGATTTATAAGGTAGATTTGCAATAAAGTTACTAAAATAATGCTATTTTCCCCTTGTTTTATAAATATTTTCGGAAAAGGCTTGCAGGAAAACGGTTTAGAGTGTAGAATACTATTGCTAGTTAAATTTGAGTTACGTTACGAAGTTACGTGCTCCGCAAGCATTTGCAATAATAACTAAAGTCATAATTAAGGAGGAATTTTTGATGAACAAGACTGAGTTAATCGCTGCTGTTGCTGAAAAAGCCGGCTTAACCAAAAAAGATGTTGAGAAAACTATCACCGCTACCCTGGAAACCGTTAAAGAGGTAGTTGCTAAGGGTGACAAAGTACAAGTAGTAGGCTTTGGTACTTTTGAAGCACGTGCTCGTAAAGAACGTGAAGGTAAAAATCCGCAAAATGGTGAGAAGGTAGTTATTCCTGCTGCAACCATTCCTGCTTTCAAAGCTGGTAAAGCTTTCAAGGATGCTGTTAACGTAAAATAATAAGCTGTTATAGTGCTTTAAGCCCGGCAGCTGCTGCCGGGCTTTTCTAAAGATATACTGCGGAATACTCAATGCTGGGGGGCTATGATATGGTTAGACGTCGTGTAAGACATAAATCTAAAGCTTTTAATGTCTTTATGATGCTGCTGTTTGTTGCCTGCCTGTTCGTTATCGGCAAGCAGGAGTATTCTATTTATCAGATTAAACAGGAACAGGCTGCTACACAGCAACGTATTGCTGCTTTACAAAAACAGAAGACTGAGCTGGAGGCAGAGCGTAAACGTCTGGATGACCCGCGTTATATTGAAAAGCTCGCCCGTGAGGATTACAACATGGTGGGTAAAGACGAGGTGCCGCTGTTTATAGTTGATGAGAAAAAATAAGGCAGAACAAGAAATGATAGCTTTTGTTCTGCTTTTTTTATTGACACCATGAAAAATTAAAGAGTATAATACAAGAGTATTAAGAATTTTTAAGGGGGATTTTTTTCTCGATGTCACTTGAAGTAGGTGCAATTGTAGAGGGTGAAGTTACAGGTATCACCAATTTTGGCGCATTTGTCCAACTGCCTGAGGGCAAGGTTGGCCTGATTCACATTTCTGAGGTTTCTAATGTTTATGTAAAAGACGTGCATGACTTTTTAAAGGAGCACGACAAGGTTAAGGTTAAGGTATTATCTGTAGATGATCGCGGCAAAATTGGTCTGTCTATTAAACAGCTCACACCGCCGCCGGCTCCGCAACCGAGACCGCAGCGTTCGCAAAATGATAACCGCGAGCGCCGCAATAACAATGGTATGCGTCCGCAAGGCGACAATCGTGAACGCCGTGGCGGTATGCGCCCGCAAAGCGCAAGACCTATGGCTCCCGTTTCTTTTGAGGATAAATTATCTAAATTCCTGAAAGACAGCGATGACCGTATGCTGGATTTAAAACGTAATACTGAGTCCAAACGCGGTGGTCGTGGTGCCAGACGTGATAAATAAGCAAGCTGGTAATTAATGAAATGGCACTCCTGAGAGTGCCTTTTCTTTTATAGCATAGAAAAATGCGATACGACACGTTTAAACCGCTGCTGAAGGAGATATGCTATGAGGCAGATTGCGCCTGCAGTCTACAAGCTGCGCAAAACAATTAAAAATTTGCTGCAGCCCGAGGCTCATTACCTGCTGGCGGTGAGCGGTGGTGCCGATTCTCTGGCTTTGACGCATGCCTGTGCTGCTTTGGCAGCCCAGGGATGGGGAAGCTACAGCGTCTGTCACGTTGAGCACGGACTTCGTGGTGAAGAGGCTTTGCGCGACATGCAGGCTGTGCAGCGTGCATGCGAAGCATGGGGACTGCCCTGCTTTACGGAGCACGTGCAGGCTGCAGCATATGCGGCGCAGAACCGGCTTTCTACAGAAGATGCTGCGCGCCGTCTGCGTTATGCGGCGCTTAGGCGCATAGCGGCGCAGCAGGGCGCTGTGGCGATTGTTACGGCGCATCACGAGGGTGATCAGGCGGAAACACTGCTCTTAAGGCTGTTGCGCGGCGCAGGGCTTCAAGGACTTGCCGGAATGCGGGCGCAGCAGGGCGATATCATCAGGCCGCTGCTGACGCTGCCGAAAAGCCTGCTGGAGGAATACTGCAGCGCAGAAGGCATTGAAGTATGCTATGACAGCACCAACGCTGATACGGCGTATACGCGTAATCGTGTACGTCTGGAGCTTATGCCGTATCTGGAGCGCAGCTTCAACCCCGCTGTGGTGCCGACGTTGGCGCGTACTGCCGCCTTGCTGGCGCAGGATGCGGAATGTCTGGAGCAAATGGCTGACGATGCTTACAGGCAGCTGGTGCGCAGGCAGGATGATGCTGTAAGTTTTCCGGTGACGCAACTTACGGCGCTGCACAGTGCCGTAAGGCTGAGAGTATTGCGACACGCGTATTTCGAACTGGGCGGCGAGGAGCTGTCCTTCGAGCGTAGTCAGGCAATTGACTCTCTGCTGCTCCGACGCAGCGGCGGCAAGCTCATCCAGCTGCCGCAGGGAATAAACGTAGTCTACAAAAATAAACAGCTTATTTTTGTTAAAATAATATAATATAAAGTATAAGGAGAATGAAAAAATGCATGACGATATTAAGACAGTTTTGCTGACCAAAGAAGAAATTGATGCCCGCGTACAGGAAATGGGTAAGCAGATTGCAGCTGATTATGCAGACAAGGATTTGGTTGTTATTGTGCTGCTGAAGGGTGCTGCCTGGTTCGCTACCGACCTGACCCGTGCTATTGATATGCCGCTGCGCGTAGACTTCATGGTTGCTTCTTCCTATGGCAACGGAACTAGCACCAGCGGCAGTGTGAAGGTTAAGCTGGATGTCAGCGAGGATATCAAGGGCAAGGACGTGCTGGTAATCGATGATATCATTGACAGCGGCGTTACCTTCGCTTCTATCACCGATATGCTGCGTCACTACAAGCCCGCAACTCTGAAAACCGCTGCTCTGTGCGACAAGGCCGAGCGCCGTGTAAACGGTCTGGAGGCTGATTACGTAGGCTTTAAAATTCCTGACGAATTCGTTGTAGGCTACGGTCTGGATTATGCAGGTGATTACCGCAATCTGCCGTTTATCGGTATCCTGAAGCCTGCTGTATACGCACGCAAATAAAAGCCTGTAAATTGCATAAAACAGTTGCTAGTTTTTCCTATCTATAATATAATAAAATATTATGAGCTAAGTGGAAGGAGGCTACGTGCTTGAATAAATTTTTTAAGAACGTACTTTTTTATCTGCTGATTATCATGGTAATTATCTGGATGTTTGACCTTTACGGTGAAAAGAATTCTAAGCCTGCCGATATAAGCTATACCAGCTTTATGCAGCATGTACAGCAGGATGAAATCAAACAGGTAACTATTGTTGATAACGTTATCAGCGGTAAATTAAAGGATGGCAAGGAATTTTCTACCGTTGCGCCTAATGACAGCAAGCTGGTAGAAAAGCTGGAAGCAAAGAAAGTAGACATTAAGGCAGAGCTGCCGCCGCAACCACCTTGGTGGATGAGCATTCTCAGCTCTATTTTGCCGATGCTGATTATCGTAGGCCTGTGGTTCATGCTGATGAATCAGGGCGGTGCCGGTGGCGGCAAGGTGATGAACTTTGGCAAGAGCCGTGCGCGTCGTTACGATGAGGAAAAACTGAAGATAACCTTTAAGGATGTTGCCGGTGCTGAAGAAGCCAAGCAGGAGCTGGAAGAGGTTGTTGAATTCCTGAAGCATCCGCAGAAGTATAATGACTTGGGAGCTAAGATTCCTAAAGGTGTTTTGCTCTATGGCCCTCCGGGTACAGGCAAAACCTTGTTGGCGAAGGCAGTTGCCGGTGAAGCGGGAGTTCCGTTCTTCAGCATTTCCGGTTCTGACTTTGTAGAAATGTTTGTCGGTGTCGGCGCTTCGCGTGTACGCGACCTGTTCGACCAGGCAAAGAAAAGTGCACCCTGCATCGTATTTATCGATGAGATTGATGCCGTAGGCCGTCAGCGCGGCGCCGGTCTTGGCGGTGGCCATGATGAGCGCGAGCAGACTCTGAACCAATTGCTGGTTGAGATGGACGGTTTCAGCGCTAACGAAGGCATCATTATGATTGCTGCAACCAACCGTCCTGACATTCTGGACCCGGCGCTGCTGCGTCCCGGCCGTTTCGACCGTCAGATTGTAGTAGACCGGCCTGATATCAAGGGACGTACCGAAATCCTGAAGGTACATGTTAAGGGCAAGCCGATGGGACAGGATGTAAATCTGGACGTAATCGCTCAGCGTACTCCCGGCTTTACCGGTGCTGATTTATCCAACCTTGTTAATGAAGCAGCGCTGCTGACTGCCCGCAAGGACAAGAAGGCTATCAATATGCCGGAAATGGAAGAGGCTGCCGAGCGTGTTATCATGGGACCGGAGCGCAAGAGCCGTGTCATCAGCGATAAGGAAAAACGCCTGACTGCTTACCATGAAGGCGGTCATACTATCGTCGGTATGCTGCTTGAGCACACTGACCCTGTACATAAGGTTACCATTATTCCGCGTGGCCGTGCAGGTGGTTATACCCTGAGCCTGCCTAAGGAAGATAAGTATTATGCAACCCGCAGCGAAATGCTCGATGAGCTGAAGGTGCTGCTGGGTGGCCGTGTTGCCGAAGCTCTGGTGCTGAAGGAAATTTCCAGCGGCGCCAGCAATGACCTGCAGCGTGCAACTCAACTGGCACGCCAGATGATTTGCGAATACGGCATGAGCGAAAACATCGGACCTGTAACCTTTGGTCATCGTCAGGATCAGGTATTCCTGGGCCGCGACATTGCCCGCGACAAGGATTACAGTGAAGAAGTGGCAGCCGAAATTGATAAAGAGGTACGCTCCTTTATGGAAGATGCCTATGCTGCTACTGAAAAGCTGTTGTCCGACAATATCGACAAGCTGCATGTGATTGCTAAAGCTCTGATGGAAAAGGAAACTCTGGAAGAGGAAGAAATCAACCAGCTGGTAAAATACGGTCATATCCTTACCGCAGAAGAAAAGCTGCAATTAGTACAGCAATCTGTTGTGGATGAGGAAATAGCTGCTGCTCCCGTTGCCGAAGCTGACGCAAAGGCTGAAGCGCCTGCCGCCGAAGCAGATGCACCAAAATCCGCTGCGAATGCAGACGAAGTAACACCAAAAGAATAAAAGCAAAAAAATTAAGAGGCTGGGTTTTATCCCAGTCTCTTTTTTGCGTTCGCATATATAATTTCCCTTCGCACGTTCCACACACTCTAAGCCGCGCCCGACAGGAACGGACACACGCTACTCCCAAACTACAATGCAACCCATATACTCCGCACGTTCCACACACTTTAAGCCGCGCCGGACAGGAACGGATGCTGGCTACAGTCGAGCGGCTTTGTTTGCACAGCCTGCGCTGTTTTGGGAACTTCTCCTTCGTTTGACGCTCAACCGACATTGCTCTCTTTTATAGCACACCAACGTAACTTCGGTTCGCGGCAAACGCATGGCGAAAAGCACCGGAATCCTGCGCGCGGCCAAAGGAACTTTTGGTTACTTTTCCTTCCGTGGAAAAGTAACATAACCAGCGCATGCCATAAAGTAGCAATAAGCATCTAAATCCTGCGCACACCCAAAGAAACTTTTGACTACTTTTCCTTCCACGGCAAAGTAACAAGGTTAAATTTTCTTACGGAAAAACTCCAAAAACCCCTCCGCTGCAGGCGATAATTTATGCTCCTTACTCCAATACAACGTCTGATCAAAATGCAGCTTCTCATCAACAAGCTGCCGCCGCACCATCTCCTGCGGCACAGCATCACCATCCAACGCCGCAACAACCGCAACTCCCAGTCCGCTTGTCGCAAAGGTAAGCGCACTCTCCGCTGTAGTAGCAATAAAGGCGACATTAGGCTTAACAGCATAATCCTTAAACACATTGCGTAAAAGCGCATAGCTGCCATAATTACAGCACAAGGGCACACCTGCCAAATCCTCCGGCGAAAGCATACTTTTATTTGCCCACGGAATCGCAAATCCGGCATTATAGAAAGCATAAAAATTCTCCAGCTGCACCTTGATAGTAGCAAAATTGTGCGCTGCAGGCAGTGGCGCATTGGCAAAAGCAAAGTCAATACTGCCTGCCTCCAACTGTTGCTGCTGCTGCTCTACCGTAGCATCGTGAAACTGATAGCTGATGCCGGAAGTTTCCTTGGCAAAGGGAATAAGATAGCTGCGCAGGAAATAATCGGTACGCACGTGCGACACGCTGAAGCGCAGCGTACCTGCGGCACGCCTGCCGAAGGCCTGCATACGCAGGCTGATATCATCTTCCGTATTGCACAGCTGACGCGCCTGCTGCAAAAAGGTTTCGCCTGCTTCCGTCAGTTCAATGTGGCGCTTACCGCGCTGCATTTTGAAAAGCTGCACGCCGTAGTTTCTTTCGATAGCCTTCATCTGTGCGCTGAGCGCCGGTTGTACAATCCCCAAACGTTTGGCCGCAGCGCTGAGATTACCTGTTTCGGCAACAGTGATAAAGCTTCTGTAAAAAGCGAAATCCATAGCAGTATCTCCTTAAAATATCAAAAAATATGATTATAATAATCAAAATAAAGTCTTTTACTTAATTATAGAACGGGAGTAGAATTAAGTAAATGCAAAAATAGAAGGCAAACTTCTATTTAACTCGGAGAGGAAGCTGTTATTATGAAAAAACACCGTTCGTTGAATGTTTTGTCAGGACCGTTACTTTTTCTGCTTGTCCTGCTTATACTGGCACCTGTTATTGAATTTAAGCAGGCGGCCGCTATTGCTACGATTTTCTGGATGGGCCTTTGGTGGGTGCTGCGCCCGGTAAATATCGCCGTAACCTCGCTGTTGCCGATTCCGCTGAACGCTATCTTCGGCATGGTGCCGATGGAGGGGATTATCAGCAAATACTTTTCGGAAATCGTCGTGCTGCTTGTCGGCAGTGATCTTATCAGCCTGGTGTGGGAAAAAACACATCTTGATAAGCGTTTGGCGATAAAAAGTCTTTGCGGTTTGGGAACATCGATGCGCGAGCAGATATGCGTCTGGCTGGTGGCTGCAACGCTGCTGTCCATCTTTCTGCCAAACGTCGTCGTTGTTATGATTCTGTTGCCGGTGGCTGTAAGCATGCTGCGATTTTTAGGGCAGCAGCAGATTACTAATAATCCTGTAGCAACGCCGATTCTGCTGGCCATCGTCTGGGGCGCAGGCTTCGGCGGTTTTGGCTCTCCCTTAGGCAGCAGCTCTAATCTGGTAGCAATCAGTTATCTGGAAAAGCTCACGGGACACGAATTCATGTATGTGGATTGGGTTATCCGCTTTCTGCCGCTGCTGTTCATCATTATGCTGCTCATTCTGGCTTATCTGCTGCATCTGCCGCTGCCTGTTAAGCGTCTGGACGGCGGCAAGGAATACTTTCGTGCTGCTTATGATAAGCCTGGCTCTTATACACATCTCC
>ERZ1027237.554-NODE-554-length-19710-cov-8.980158_pt1 | contig 19710 bp, 8 predicted proteins | sample MGYA00519264_ERZ1027237 | MGnify/ENA primary metagenome ERZ1027237 (study PRJEB26926, sample SAMN06164640) | human gut metagenome | biome: ENVO:00009003; feature: ENVO:2100002; material: ENVO:00002003 | host: Homo sapiens | place: USA | collected 2012 ...
ACACGCCGCCGCCTGCCATCGAGCAAGGTTTTACTCCTATTTGGGGATAAAACAGTTTATGGCGGGTGCCGGTGTTATGCTGATTGGTGCGCTTCTTGTACCAAAGCTTAAGGACCTTATCCCGGCAACACTTAGCTAGGAAATATGCACCTTACCGAATGGTAAAAAATACATCACACACTTATGCAGCCATCTGTCAGATGAACAGGTGGCTGTAGTTTTATAAAGGAGATAAAAATGTTTCAGCTTGTACCCGTGTTTCTTGGACTGTTCGACAGTACGGTTCAGAAACTTATGAATGGATTTAGAGACATTTTTTATGAGCTTGCTTACTCGAACCTCAGTAACATGCTTTCAGACTTGAATGAAAAAGTTGGGACTATATCAACAGAACTATCAACTGCGCCGGATGCATGGCAGGGCGGTACGATATGGTCTCTTATTGTAAAAATAGCAGAACAGGTGGCGCTTCCCGTTGCGGGAACCGTGTTTACATTTGTCATATTGTGGGAGCTGATATCCATGCTGATACAGCCGAACAATCTGGCGGATGTGGACTTTGTATCAGTGCTTATGAAATGGCTTATCAAGTCCGTTGTGGCAGCCTGGTTTATCAGTAATTCATTGACAATCTGTAACTGCTTCTTCGGTGTTGGAGCTTCCATGGTCAGTAAAACCACGACAGTTCTGAACCAACAGGTGACGGATAACACACAGGACAGCGTGCTTCTAAAGTATCTTTCGGATAATTACGGAGATCAGGATGAAGATGCAGAAAGCGGTGATGTATCCGGTCTTATCAGTCTGACAGTATCAACATGGTTCATCGACATCATAATCAAGGTTATGGGAATCCTCATTACGATAGTTCTCTATTCAAGGATGATATCCATATATCTGCACTGTGCGGTGGCACCTCTGCCCATGGCGACAGTCACCAATCACCATATGTCAAATATCGGTATCGGATACATGAAGAATGTATTTGCCCTTGCTATGCAGGCGGTGCTGATGATGATATGTGTGGCAATCTATGGTGTTTTAGTAGCGAATGTTTTTGATCCGAATACGATTACGCTTGATCCGGCAAACGGAGTAACAGCGATAAAACTGTTGACGAAAGCGTGCTGGAGTACCGTAGGTATCTCCATCCTGCTTGTATATACGATGTTCAAATGCGAAGGAATCACAAAACAGATCTTTGCAATTTCATAGCATGGACACTTTAGGACAAATTGTCCAGAAGTAAAAAAGGAGGCAATTATGGCTTATGTAGATGTTCCGAAGGACCTTACGAACATCAAGACGAAGTTCATTGGCAATTTTACAAAACGTCAGTGTGTCTGCTTCGGTCTTGGTATCTTAGTAGGGTTCCCCGGATATTTTATTGCAAGAGGAGCGATAGGAACGACAGCAGCGTTCTATGTTCTGATTGCACTTATGGCACCATTTTTTCTGTTCGGTATCGTGGAAAAGGACGGACTGCCGCTTGAAATCTATATGCTCAACTTCATCAGACATACGCTTGCCTACCCGCAGATACGGGTGGAACGGTCTGAAAATATCTATGAGTATTACGATGAAAAGCGAAAACAGGAAATACAGATGAAGACACAGCAGCGTGCCGGCAAGAGAGGAGGAAAACGACCACATAGCAGACAAAAGAAGTAAGCCGGGAAATGGTACGGGAAGAACTCCAACCTATCAGACCGCATATCATGGCGGAGATAAAACGAATCCGCTTAGTAGTCTGGCACGTATCATTGTAGAGAAGTTTGATAAACGCCGAGTACCGGAAACAACGATTGATACGATTCCGTTTGACCAGATCTATCCGGACGGACTGTGCAGGATTGGGAATACCTTTTATTCCAGAATGGTGCAGTTTTACGATATTAACTATCAGCTTGCACAGAATGATGAAAAGCAGCATATCTTTGGAGAGTATTGTCAGTTTCTAAATTACTTTGATGAGACGATTCATTTTCAGTTCTGCTTCATCAATCAGCGTGTAGATATGGAAGAATACAAGAAGGTTATCACAATCCCGGAGCAGGATGATGAGTTCAATGTTGTAAGACGGGAATATGCGACCTATCTTAGAAACCAGCTTGAAAAGGGTAACAATGGAATTGTGAAATCCAAGTATCTTATATTCGGCATAGAAGCCCGTGACAGAAAACAGGCGGTATCGAGACTTGCAAAGATTGAATCAGATGTAATCAATAAGTTCAAGCTGCTTGGATGCAAGTGTGTACCGGTAAACGGACTGGAGCGGCTCCGTATCATGCACGATTACTTAAATCAGGATTCACTTGAGAAATTTGCAATGAAGTCATTTAAGGATGTGGCGGAAAGCGGACTGACACCAAAGAACTTCATCACACCGACATCATTTGATTTTCGGGCAAAGGATTATTACAAGATCGGAGATATGTTTGCAACGACCAATTATCTGATCATCTCCGCACCGGAGATCTCGGATGAAATGCTTGCAGATATTCTCAACATGGAGGACGCACTAAACGTCACCATGCACATAGATACACTCAATCAGACGGAAGCCATGAAGTACATTAAGGGTAAACTTTCGGATATCAATAAGATGAAGATTGAGGAACAGAAGAAAGCTATCCGAAGCGGTTATGACATGGATATCATTCCGCCGGATATTGAGACATATTCAGAGGAAGCACACGGACTGTTGAAGGAAATGCAGTCGAGAAATGAAAGACTTTTCAAAGTGACTTTCCTTATTACATCATTTAATGAGAACCTTCAGAAGATGAAAGACTTTCGGTTCACATTGTCAAACAACATTCAGTCAGCAAACTGCGTACTTCGTAAGCTGGATCACCAGCAGGAGCAGGGGTTCGTATCATCACTTCCACTTGGGAAAAACTTCATAAAGCAGAGCCGGTATCTTACGACATCATCAACCGCAGTGTTTGTTCCGTTTACGACACAGGAGCTTTTCATGGAATCCAAGGAAAGCCTTTATATGGGACTTAACTCCCTGTCAAACGGAATGATCATGGCAGACAGAAAAATGCTGAAAAATCCGAACGGACTGATACTCGGCACACCGGGTTCCGGCAAATCATTTGCGACCAAGAGAGAGATACTTAACACATTCCTTGTGACAACGGATGATATTTTAATCTGTGATCCGGAGGCGGAGTATTACCCGCTTGTGAATTACTTAGGCGGACAGGTTATAAAAATCGGGCAGTCATCGAAACAGTATATCAATCCACTTGATATTAACCTGAACTATTCGGATGATGATGATCCGGTATCGCTGAAAGCAGATTTTATCCTGTCATTCATGGAGCTTGTTGTGGGTGGTAAGAGCGGCTTGAAGCCGGAAGAAAAATCGGCAATCGACTTTGCGGTATCAAGGATTTATACGAAGTATTTTGAAAATCCGGTGCCGGAGAATATGCCGATACTTCAGGATCTTTATAATGAGCTTTTATCACACAAAGAGGATATGGTTTCCCAGCACATAGCACAGTGTATGTATCTGTATGTTGAGGGAAGCAACAATCTGTTTAACCATCGTACAAATGTAGATATGAGCAATCGTATTATCTGCTTTGACATCAAGTCACTTGGTAAGACATTGAAAAAGCTCGGTATGCTTGTCGTGCAGGATGCAGTATGGAATCGTGTGACAGTCAATCGAGAGATGCACAAGTTTACAAGATTCTATATAGATGAGTTCCATCTTCTCTTAAAGGATGAGCTGACAGCAGCTTATTCGATGGAGATCTGGAAGCGTTTCAGAAAATGGGGCGGAATCCCGACAGGAATCACACAGAATGTAAAGGATTTCTTGGCTTCCAAGGAGATTGAGAATATCTTTGATAACTCGGATTTTGTATATATGCTCAATCAGGGTGCAGACGACAGAGACATTCTTGCACAGAAGCTTGATATATCACAGCACCAGATCAAATATGTAACGAACGTGGGACAGGGCGAAGGACTTATATTCTTTGGAGATATCGTTCAGCCATTTGTTGACAGATTCCCGAAGGATACGCTTATGTACACACTTCTTACGACAAAGCCGGCGGAGACCAAGACAGAGACCGAAGCTGCCACAGAGCAGGCAGATAGGTAGAGTTAAGGAGGCAGCCGCATGGAATTAGATTTGAAAGGCAAAATGGCGGATGTGGCAGGAGACACCTTAAAGAACGTGGGAGACAGTAATGGAAAGCTGTCGAATGAGAACACGGAGAGTGCGCAGGAGCTTACCAATAAGACGACACGGGTGGCGCTCGAAACAGGAAAGGCAGTCGGCGATAAGCTGGTAAATAAAAGTAAGGAAGCCCCGGAAACAAATACACAGGCGGCGAACAGGATTCTTCTTCATGAGGATAATGCCACAGAGCTTGCCGGAGCAACGCTTCATACATCGGATGGCAAATCTAAACTAATGACAGCTTCGAGAAGGCGGCGTGTGCGGGATAAACAGGAAGTAAATGACATTAAACTTCGGGATAACCGGAAGAAGCTCCAGAAGAAGTTAAGACTGCAGTATGAGACCAAAGCGACCGTAAAGGGCGGCTTAAAAACAGACCTTCAGGTGGAAGTCGGTGCAGAGAGTAAAATGCACGAAAGTTCAAAGTATGCCGTTATTTCAAGTGCAGCGTCATTTGGGAAACGGACACTTCACATGGCGGACAATATGGCAAATGATGAAAAAGGACTGGGCATACAGAACGCATGGACGGACACAGCGTCAAAGACTGCGGATGCGGTATCAACTGTATATACAATATCGAAAACAGCGAAATACTGGCGGATGCAGAAGAACGAGAAGGAAATCGCAAAGCTCTTAAAGCAGGAAGATAAGATAGCAAGAAACAGCATTAAGATGGAATACCGGACTGCACTTGAAAGAGCGAAAGAAAGTGACCTGTGGAAAAACAGCAACCTGTATGACAGACATTTGCAGAAAAAAGCGGTGAAGCGAAAGTACATGAAGAATGCCATAAAAGAGTATCAGAATGCGAAGAAAGCAAAGAGTGCGGCAGTCACATTTACTACAGGCTTTAATCCGATGGATAAGGTGAAACAGGGAGCCGGGAAGCTCTGGGAAGCGGTGAAGGCACTCTTTTCATCTCCGGTTGGAAAGATTGTGATTGTATTTATGCTTGTGCTAGCACTTATGATGTCATTTCTTGGCGTTGCGGCTCCCATGCTTTTACTGTCGTTTGGCGGCGATTCGGATTTCTCGTCACCCCAGGTGGTAGGAACAGGATTCCCGGCAGAAGTGGAATCATGGCGTACATGGGTTACGGAACGCTGTAAGGCGAATAACGATGCTTCAAGTGGGATTGACTTAAACGACTATGTGAATGCCATTCTTGCGACCATACAGCAGGAATCCGGCGGTATATCGTCAAGCAGCGGCGGCGATCTCATGCAGTGTAAGGAAAGTGGTTTGTGGGATGATGCTGCCATGCCATCTGACTGGACGACAGAACAGAAATCCATAGATATAGGTATTCGGGTTTTCTATGCGCACATGAAAACATGGGGCGTGGATGGAGCGGATGATTATGACAATCTTCAGATAGTAGCCCAGGCATATAACTATGGCGGCGGCTTTCTTGGCTTTATGAAGAGAAAGAACGCTAAGAAGTGGACACTGGCACTTTCTACGGAATATTCAAATGCTATGGCACAGCAAAGCGGCTGGTCAAGTTATGGTCATAAGGAATACGGAGAAGAATGGCTTGCCAAATATCAAAGCGGTGGCTCGGTCGGAGGCGGTGCGGTTGTCCAGGCAAAAGGTCCGACGGGTGTCATGCAGACTGCACAGAATCAGATTGGAATAACTGAGAATCCACCGGGTTCAAATAATGTAGTATTCAATACGGATTTCTATGGACAGGAGGTAAGCGGAGATGCTTATTCATGGTGTTGCGTATTTGTCTGGTGGCTTTTTAATAAAAGTGGTAACGGTGCTGCATTTTACGATGGAGAGAAAGTGTCAAGGTGCGGACTTGTATATAACTGGGCACAGAATAACGGATTATTCATAAACAGTTCGGAGGCAAAGTATGGCGATATCGTACTGTTTGGCGACAATGAGCATATCGAAGTTGTTGTATCTAATAATGGAGACGGAACATTTACTACGATCGGCGGTAACACATCTGGTGATGGAGCGGGTTCGCAGAGTAATGGTGGATGTGTGGCACTAAAGACCAGATATACGACAGGTGGATTTCCAATCACATCATTTATCAGACCGAAATATTAAAAGGAGCAGTGAGAATTGGAACGATACGAAGATAAGATTTTGAAGGAAAAAACCGAGAGGGACAGACAGCAGGAAAAGGTCGATAAACTTTCGGCAGAGTTTGAAAAGCAGAGAAGCAGGCTCGCAAAAGAAAAGGAGAAGCTTCAGGAACTTAATGACAAGATCGACCGGACAGAATATTTCCTCTTTAAGACCAAACTTGCAGAAGTAGGGCTTGAGGGAGATGGTGCGGTCGATACGCTTATCACAGTGTATAAGCAGCATGTTGATGATGTGGCAGAGGAAAATTAACCTCTGCCATTTGTAGTTAAGAACAGGAGATGAAAGAAAATGAACAAGAAAATCAAGAAGGCGGCACTTTCCCTGATGATTGCCGGCACACTGCTTATGGGCAGTGGACTTTCTGTCTATGCAAAGACGGAGGAAAGCACGGAGACAACAGAGGTGACGACGGAGCAGAAAACCACAAGTGAAAATGCAACAACGGAAGCCCCAAAGGAGACTCCATCGAAGAAGGACACCAATGCTTCCGAAGCAACAACAGAGGATGTGACATCAAAGGATAATAAATACAAGGTGCGTATCTCGATAGCACTCGATAAACCGGGATGGTACAACGACAAAGCCATGGTGGATGTGAAAGTCACGAAGATCTTTGGTGACAGTAAGTTCAAGATTGATACCGTGCAGGCAAAGATTGGCTCCAACGGAAGCTGGGTGGATATCACAGACGATATGGCACTTGAGATTACGGAAAACTGCACTGTCTATGTCAAGGTCACGGATATGAATGGCAATGAGTATGAGAAAAACCGATTTATCAAGTGCTTTGATACAGTTGCCCCGACGTTAAATGCGGCAGTCAGTGAAGGGTTGCTTAATATCATGACCTATGATACGGAAAGCGGCGTAAAAAAGGTATATGTCAATGAGTACAGTTTCACGCCGGATGAAAACGGAGTTGTTACTGTAAGACTACAGAAATTCGACGCTTCCTATCAGTATTTCTATATCTATTCCATAGATAATGCAGGAAATTCAAGTACAGTCTATACAGTTGCAAATCCTTACTACAAGGAAAATACCACAGAGGAGGACAGTGAGGAAAGCACCGAGAACCCTGCGGATTCCTTACCGGATAACGGAAGCGCAACAGTCACAAACCCTTCCACCGGTTCTGTTACATCCGTAACGGATGAATCCGGGAAAGACATTATGAAGGAAGTCAATAAGAAACAGTTTTATACCATCGTTACAAAGGATGGACAGCAGTATTTCCTTGTAATAGATATGTCAGCGGCATATTCGGATGATGATGGGGTAGATACCACACATGGAAATGGTACGGTGTACTTCCTGACTTCGGTATCAAATGACAACCTTCTGAACTTTGTTGACAGCGATGAACAGACACTCCCTCACAATTCTGTGGCACAGGGCAACAACATCAATACGGAAGAAGTGACACCGGATATGGATGAATCCACGACAGAAGAGACAACGGAGGATGCAACCAAAACGGATGCAGATAAGAAAGAGAGCAAAGGTCTTGGAAACTGGTTATATATCATAATTTTTGGTGTAGTGGCAGTAGTTGTAGTCGGTGTGAAGATGGCTGGCGGTAAAAAAGGCAAGCCGGAAGCGAGCGATGACAGTATGTATGGCGAGAAGGATGAAACCGAAGATGAAGAATCCGACTATGACGAAGAGGACGAGTAAATATGAAATGGGGTGGCAGAAAGTGACTGCCACCCTTTTATGGAGGTAGCAGATGAAACTTGTAATAGCAGAAAAACCAAGCGTTGCAAACAGTATTGCAGATGTGCTTGGAGCAGATAAAAGATCGGACGGATACAGAAGTGGAAATGGATATATCGTCTCATGGTGTGTCGGACATCTGATTGAGCTTGCGGAGCCGGCAAGCTATGGAGAAAAGTATGAAAAATGGAATTATGAATCACTTCCGGTTCTTCCGGAACCATTTTCCTACGTGGTAAAGAAAGATACTGCAAAGCAGTATGGTGTGCTGAAGAAGCTCATGGCGGATAAAGAGGTTTCTTCTCTTGTGTGTGCAACGGATGCCGGACGTGAGGGAGAACTTATCTTCCGACTTGTCTACAATCAGGCAGGTTGTAAGAAACCATTTGAAAGACTGTGGATTTCATCCATGGAGGAAAGCGCAGTGCGTGAAGGGTTCGCAAACTTAAAACCGGGATGTGAGTATGACAGCCTGTATGCGTCGGCACTTGCAAGACAGAAGGCAGACTGGCTTGTAGGTATCAATGGAACGAGACTTTTTACGACGCTTTATAACAGACTTCTAAAGGTTGGCAGGGTGCAGACACCGACACTTGCCATGCTTGTAGACAGAGAATCACAGATTATGAATTTCAAGAAGCAGGCATACTACCAGACACATATTCTGTGTGATGGTTTTGAGGCAGTGACAGACCGTATAGATGAAAAAGGCGAAGCGGAGCATATGGCGGATATCTGTATGGGAAAACAGGCGGTCGTATCGTCGGTAGTCAAGGAGCAGAAAAAGGTCTCTCCACCAAAGCTCTATGATCTGACAACACTCCAGAGAGATGCTAACCGGCTGTTTGGACTTACTGCCAAGCAGACACTTGAAGCAACCCAGAGCCTTTATGAGAAGAAGCTGGTTACATATCCAAGAACGGACAGCCAGTATCTTTCCGATGATATGGAAGAGACCGCCACAAATGTGATAGCAGCAATCATGGAAACAGTTTTTGCAAAGATGAATGTCATGGTTAATCCCAATATAAAGGCAGTTCTTAACAGCAAGAAAGTGACAGACCATCATGCCATCATCCCAACTGTGGAGATACGAAAAGCACCGATAGAGGAACTTAGCGCAAATGAAAAGAGTGTCCTTACACTCTGTGCAAACAGACTTTTGTGTTCTACTGGCAGTGCCTATATTTATGATTCTACAAAGGCGGAGCTTCGCTGCGAGGATATCACATTTAAGGTGTCAGGCAGGGAAGTTATAGAAAACGGATGGAAAGATTTTGATGGATTCTTCAGACAGACGTATAAGGCGGCAGAGGATAAGCCGGAAAAGGAAGAAACAAAGCTCCCGGAACTTACAGAAGGAGCTGTCATGGATGTTACTGAGACAAAGGTGACAGAGCATTTCACTACACCGCCGAAGCATTTTACGGAGGACAGCCTGCTTTCTGCCATGGAAAAGGCGGGTGCTTCCGAGATGGACGATGAAGTGGAGCGAAAAGGACTTGGAACACCGGCAACAAGGGCGGATGTAATAGAAAAGCTGGTCAAGGATGGATTCGTAAAGCGTGAGAAAAAGCAGATGATACCAACAGACGACGGAATCAAGCTGATCACCATACTGCCGGATGTCGTGAAGTCTCCGCAGCTTACAGCCGACTGGGAAAACGAACTTGTAAAAGTCGCAAGGGGTGAAGCTTCAGCAGATGATTTTATGTGCGGCATTACGGATATGGTATCCGACCTTGTTTCTTCTTACAGCAGCGTGACCGAAGAAAACAAAGGGATGTTTCAGAAAGAGCGTGAGGAGTTTGGAAAATGTCCAAAGTGTGGCAAGAGTGTCGTAAAAGGAAAATTCGGTCCTTACTGCACCGGGAAGTGTGGCATGGGATTTGCAAAGGCGTTTGGTGTGACATTAACTGACAACCAGGTGAAAAATCTTCTCGAAGGGAAAAAGATTCTGGTAAAAGGCATAACGAACAAAGCCGGCAAGGTGTATGACGCATACCTTACGCCCAACGGTACAACTTCATATTCCTACACGGACGCAAAGGGCAATACGAGAAGCGGCTTCCAGTACAGTTTCAACATGGAATTTCCAAAGAAAAAGTAGGAGGTACAGATGGCAGACAAATATTATAATATTGCGGATATGGCAAAGAATACAGCCGAACGCATTACGCAAAATGCAGATGCATGGACAGACTATCTGGAGACTGCGGCAAGGCTTTATCGGTACGGATTCAAGGATCAGCTTCTTATCCATGCACAGCGCCCGGATGCGACAGCGGTAGCTTCCATCGAGGTGTGGAATACCCGGATGCACTGCTGGGTTAATCAGGGAGCAAAAGGTATCGCACTGCTTGACGAGACAAGAAAAAAGAAGCTCCGGTATGTGTTTGACGTATCGGATGTCCACAAGGCGAAGCGTATCGGTATTTTCCCTACTCTTTGGGAGATGAAGGATCAGCACCATGAAGCGGTCATGAAACGGCTTGAGGATATATATGGTAAGACGGATGAAAAACGCCCGATCGAGAGCCGGATGATTCAGATAGCGGAGCATATTGCAGAGGACTACACGCCGGATGTATTGCAGGATCTTGTGAATGTACAGGATGACAGCCTGCTTTACGGACTTGATGAATATAATCTTTCTCTTAGACTGAAAGAGACTATGGCTTCCAGTATTGCATATACACTCATGGCAAGGTGCGGTCTCGATACGGATACTTATAGGGATGAACTGGATTTTTCTTATATCCGTGAGTTTTTTACGCTTGATAGCTTAAGTGTCCTTGGAGAAGCGATAAGCAGTATGAGCGAACCTGTACTTCGTGAGATATGTCAGGTAGTAGAGGATATTGACCGGGAAAATGACCGAAGAGTGGAACGGGAAAGCGGTGAAAAAGATAAAAATATACTTGCAAATGATGGTCAAGAACACTATAATACTTTAAAGCGTAAAAGCGACACGCAGGACAGAAAAGAAGGAGGTACGGATTATGGAACTGACATACAGGAACGAAGGGGATTATCTGATTCCGAACATCGAAGCGAACGAGGAGCCGGAGGAGAGCCTGACGAAGTACGGAATGCTTCGGGAGACATTTCTGAAGGAACATCACAAGGGGATTTACACCGGGAAGCTTCTGTCGGGAACACTGACGGAACATTGTCTGATGATACAGAAACAGGCAGAGGAGCGGTTCGAGAGACTGAAAAATCAGATGATGGAGAACGAGGAAGTGACGGAGAAGTTAAAGAGCAGAGATCAGATGGAGTGGGTTCGCCTGATGAACTCGATAACGAACAGAGCGGACGAGATCGTTCTGTCGGAGATCGTCTACAGTCTGTAGTAGGAGTTGAATATAAGCAGCTTTCCATCTTCCCTTATCTGGATGAACAGATGGGAACTATAGCAGCAGCCGAGGCAGGTATGAAAAGTATCGCTCCGGCTGCTTTTTTGTTAAAGGAAAGTGACATAGAGGATATCTTACGTACAGGTGGAGGAAACAGTAACAGCAGGGAGCGTATCTATGAGAAGTACCGGGAAAATAGGGACTCTGCTTATATGGCAGACTTCCTTGCCGGAGAATATGGAACATGCGGAAAAGGCTTTGAGATTGACGGACATGAGATATCTGCATGGTTTAACCGGGATGGCATGAAGCTTGGATATGGACGAAGTGCAAGTGATGATTCCTTCATGGAGAAAAGCTGGTCTGACTGTGAGAAGGTTATTGCCGGTATGGTTAAGCAGGGGACATTTCTTGATGAAAATAGAGCCTATCTTGCAGATGAAACCGTGCGGCGTGGTGTTGCTGATAACCTGTATTTTTTCTTCCGTGACAGTGTTGGTGATATGTCTGTCGTAGACGGTCTTGACGGACTTGATTATCAGAAATCAACGGAGATTTTATTTGAGAGACTTAATAATCCGGAAGAGGCACAGAAGTTAAAGGCGGCGGTTGATAATGAGATAGCGGCAGTGGAACGTGGAGAGAAAAGTTTTAGGTGGAGACTGAATCCGAAACCTTCAGAACTGTCTGACAGAGTATCTGGTTACTGTGATAAGAGGAAGGAACTTCCACAGAGATTTGATACGGAAACACTGAAAGAAAGCTTTATCACACAGGATGAAATAGATTCCGTAATTACAAGGGGAAGCGGATTTGCCGGTGGGAAGTTCCGGATACATCAGTATTTCCTTGAAGGACACGACCACAAGGAAGCCGCTGACTTCTTAAAGCATGAATATGGAACGGGAGGAAGCTCCCATGCCATCGTCGGAAGTGACCGGAGCAATCAGGATCACGATGCCAGAGGACTTTCCATCACAAAGGGAAGCCTTATGAATCCTTATGCCAAAGTTGTCCTTACATGGAAAGTGGTAGAAAAGAGAATCGGGGAACTTATTACCGAGGGAAAGTACCTTACTCCAAAGGAGCAGGAAGAGTATGAGAAAATACAGCTTGCCAAGGCACAGGCAGAACTGGATGAAGCACTACCGGAAAAGGACACTTTAGGACAAAATGTCCAGAAGTCTGAAAAGACGATGGAAGATGCGATAGAGATTGTCAGTGAGTTTTTGGAAAATGAGTATGGAAGTGTAGATGATGATTTTGATGACCTTACAAACATATCACTTGCCTATACGGACTTCCTTGACGAAGAAACGAACGAAGAACACCCGGTACAGGTGACACTAAACTTAAAGGAATTTTCTATAAGCACGTATGTGGATGACCTTCTAATTGACAAGAAACAGTACGAATCTCTGGATGATATTTATGAGACGGAACTGCAATATCTTTCCTTTGACGAGCTGGTGTATCTTTCAGATGAAGATATGGAAAAAGTCCGTGACAATGAGGAGCTTGTGCAGGCACCTCTTAATACGGTTGCATGGGATGATATCAAACCGGACACTTTAGGACAAACTGTCCAGAAGTTCCCGGAAGAGAATTTCCATATTGAGGATGAGGCACTTGGAACCGGTTCGGCAAAAGAGAAGTTTGTACGTAATGTGCAGGCGATAAAAACGATACAATCACTTGAAGAGGAAAAGCGTGCCGCCACACCGGAGGAACAGAAGATTTTGTCTGGTTATGTCGGATGGGGCGGACTTGCTGATGCTTTTGATGAGAATAAGGCAGGATGGAGCGCAGAGTATCAGGAGTTAAAGAATCTCCTTACACCGGAGGAATATGCTTCTGCAAGAGAATCCACACTTAATGCACATTATACAAGTCCTGCCATCATAGACGGAATCTACGACACATTATCCCGTATGGGATTTGAAAAGGGAAATATACTTGAGCCGGCAATGGGTGTCGGAAATTTCTTTGGAAGATTGCCGGAGGATATGGCAAAGAGCAGACTTTACGGGGTGGAACTTGACAGCCTTACCGGACGGATTGCGAAACAGTTATATCCAAAGGCAGATATACAGATAAAGGGATTTGAAGAGACAAAGTTTCCGGGAGATTTTTTTGATGTGGCAGTTGGCAATGTACCGTTTGGTCAGTATAAGGTGGCAGACAGGGATTACGACAAACACAACTTCCTGATCCATGACTATTTCTTTGCAAAGACACTCGATAAAGTCCGTCCGGGCGGTGTAGTGGCTTTTGTAACATCCAAGGGAACCATGGATAAGTTAAATGAGAATGTCAGAAAGTATCTGGCAGAACATGCAGAGCTTTTAGGTGCGGTCAGACTTCCGAACACAGCATTTAAGGCAAACGCCGGTACGAAAGTTACATCGGATATTATCTTTTTACAGAAGCGTGACAGGATGGTCAAGGAGATACCGGACTGGGTACATACGTCGGAAGATGAAAAAGGTATCCGCATGAACAGTTATTTTGCGGAACATCCGGAACAGATAGTCGGACACATGGAGATGGTATCCGGTCCGCATGGCATGGAAAGCGCATGTATTGCAGACACGGACAGACCATTTAAGGAGCAGCTTAATGAAGCACTTGCAAATATCAAAGGTGAGATAGGTGCAGTGACAAGAGAGCTTGATGAGTTTGATGTGGCAGATGAGGACAGAGTGTTGCCGGCGGATCCAAATGTAAAGAATTTCTCCTACACAGTTGTCGATAACGAGGTTTACTACAGGGAAAATTCCGTCATGAAGCCGGTGGAGCTTCCGGAAAGTAAAGCGGAACGCATAAAGGGACTTGTTGCGATCAGAGATGTGACGAGAACACTTATAGACTTGCAGATGGAGGAAGCGGGGGATGGTGACATCGCAGCAAAGATGAAGGAGCTGAATGACTGCTATGATGATTTTGAGAAGAAATTCGGTCGTATCAATTCCAGAACGAATAAGAGTGTATTCAGTCAGGATGCAAGCTACAGCCTGCTGTGTTCCCTGGAGAAATTTGATTCTGATGGAAACTTCAAGGAAAAAGCAGACATGTTCACGAAGCGAACCATCAAGCGTGCGGAGGTAGTCACAAGTGTTGACACAGCAAGCGAAGCACTTGCAGTTTCCCTTTCGGAAAAAGCAAAGGTAGACATCCCGTATATGATGGAGCTTACCGGAAAGAGTGACACAGAGATAACGGATGACCTTGTGGGAGTTATATTCAAGGAGCCTTTAAGTGAGGAATGGCAGACAGCAGATGAATACCTGTCGGGTAATGTAAGAGAAAAACTTGCTGTGGCAAAGAGTGCGGCTGAGAGCAGTCCGGAATATGAGGTAAATGCAAAGGCACTTGAAGCGGTTATGCCGAAAGACCTTGAAGCTTCAGAGATAGAAGTCCGTATTGGTGCCACATGGATAAAGCCGGAATATGTAGACCAGTTCATGCGGGAAACATTCAAGACACCGGAGTATCTGACAAGGAGTTATGGACTAGGTGGTGCAACTGTCGGTGTGCAGTATTCGGCTGTGACAGGTGTGTGGAACGTAAAGGGAAAAAATGCAGACAGAGCCAATCCGATAGCCAATTCCACTTATGGAACCATGCGAGCAAATGCATACAAGATTCTTGAAGATTCCTTAAACTTAAAGGATAGCCGGGTATATGATACCGTGCTTGAAGAGGGCAAGGAAAAGCGTGTGTTAAATAAAAAAGAAACGACACTTGCAAGTCAGAAGCAGGAAGCCATAAGGGAAGCGTTCAAAGACTGGATATTCGCCGCACCGGAACGTCGTGCAGATCTTGTTGAGACGTACAATAAGCTGTTTAATTCGATCAGACCGAGAGAATATGAAGGGGCACACCTGACATTTCCCGGAATGTCGCCGGAAGTCACACTCAGACCGCACCAGAAAAATGCAGTAGCTCATCAGTTATATGGAGACAACACACTTCTTGCGCACTGCGTAGGTGCAGGAAAGACATGGGAGATGGCGGCGGCAGCCATGGAGAGCAAGCGGCTTGGACTATGCAGAAAGAGCCTTTTCGTTGTTCCGAACCATTTGACCGAGCAGTGGGGTTCCGACTTCTTACAGTTATATCCGGGAGCCAATATCCTTGTTGCAAGCAAGAAAGACTTTGAGCCGGCAAACAGAAAGAAGTTCTGTTCCAGAATCGCAACGGGTGACTATGATGCAGTCATCATCGGTCATACACAGTTTGAGAAGATTCCGCTGTCAAAGGAACGTCAGGCGGCAACTATTCAGGAACAGATTGATTCCATCACGGAAGCCATTTCACAGGCAAAGGCAGAGCGTGGAGAACGCTACACGATAAAAGAGATGGAGAAATCAAAGAAGAATCTGACAGTGAAACTGGAGAAGCTGATGGATCCATCGAAGAAAGACAGTGTGGTGACGTTTGAGCAGTTAGGTGTAGACAGGCTATTCGTAGATGAGAGCCATAATTACAAAAACTTATTTCTTTATACAAAAATGCGTAATGTAGCCGGTATTGCACAGACGGATGCGCAGAAGTCATCAGATATGTTTGCAAAGTGCAGATACATGGATGAATTAACAGGTGGTAAGGGAGTTACATTTGCCACAGGTACACCGATATCGAACTCCATGACGGAGCTTTATACGAATATGCGATATCTTCAGTACGGAACTTTAGAGCGGATGGGACTGACACAGTTTGATGCATGGGCTTCGTCATTTGGCGAGACACAGACTGCAATCGAGCTTGCACCGGAGGGAACCGGATACAGGGCCAAGACGAGATTTGCAAAGTTCTTCAATCTGCCGGAGCTTATCAGTCTGTTCAAGGAGAGTGCGGATATCAAGACACCGGATATGTTAAAGCTCGATGTGCCGGAAGCGGTATATGAGAATGTTGTATTAAAGCCATCAGAGTTTCAGAAAGATGTGGTTGCTTCTCTTGCTGATCGTGCGGAGATGGTGCGAAACGGAGGTGTGGATTCAACCGTTGATAACATGCTGAAGATCACGAATGACGGAAGAAAGCTGGCACTTGACCAGAGACTAATAAATCCCATGCTGCCGGATGATGAAAACTCCAAGACTAGCGTATGTGTGGAGAAAGCATTTGCCATATACGAAGAAGAAAAAGAAACGAAGGGGGCACAGCTTATCTTCTGTGACCTTTCCACACCGAAGAATGACGGAAACTTTAATGTCTATGATGACATCAAACAGAAACTCATGAGTAAGGGTGTACCGGAAAACGAGATTGCCTTTATACATGATGCCAATACGGAAACAAAGAAAGCGGACTTATTTGCCAAGGTTAGAAGCGGTGATGTCCGCTTTTTGCTTGGTTCAACAGCAAAGATGGGAGCCGGTACAAACGTACAGGACAGACTGATCGCACTTCATCATCTGGATGTGCCATGGAGACCATCGGACATTGAGCAGCAGGAAGGACGTATTATCAGACAGGGCAACATGTACAAGGAACTGGGGAAGCCTGTTAAGATATTTCGCTATGTAACGGAGGGTACATTTGACAGTTATTCGTGGCAGGTAATTGAAAATAAGCAGAAATTCATCGGACAGATCATGACGAGCAAGTCACCGGTCAGAAGCTGTGAGGACGTGGATGAAGCGGCACTTACCTATGCCGAGGTCAAGGCTCTCTGTACGGGAAATCCCTACATAAAAGAGAAGATGGACTTGGATATCCAGGTATCGAAGTTAAAGCTGCTTAAAGCCAACCATACAAGCCAGAGGTACAGACTGGAGGACAACATCACACAGACCTATCCAAGACAGATAGCGGCTCTTTCTGAAAAGATAGCCGGATATAAGGCGGATATAGCGACATTCAAAACCGAAAAAGCAGAGCTTGTGGCAAGAAGTGTGGCGGTATTTTCCGAAGATGGCAAAGAGAAAGAGCCTTTTGAGATACGGATAGGAAAGCGTGTGTTTACTGACCGAAAGGAAGCAGGAACCGCCCTGATCGAGATGTGCCGGAATGTACATTCCATATCTACGCCGGTTAAGGTCGGAGACTATATGGGATTTTCACTTGCTGTGACCTTTGAACCATTCCAGAAAACATTTGACCTGAATATCAAAGGTGCAATCAGCCATCACATAGATGTCGGAGCAGATGCGGTCGGAAATATGACGAGAATTGCAAATGCCATGTTTGGTATGGAAACAAAACTTGCCAAGGTGGAAGATCAGCTTTCCGCAGTCAAGGAACAGCTTGAGAGTGCAAAGAAAGAAGTGAAGAAGCCATTTGAGAAGGAACAGGAGCTTGCGGAGAAACTTGACCGCCTAAATGAGTTAAATGCACTTCTTAACATGGACGAAAAAGGTGATTCCGAGAAAGAAGAGGACTTAGACAGCAAAGAGATAGTGGATATCGAAGGTGATGGATATGGGGAAGTACCGAGAGACAGTGAGGGCGATACCATATCGACATCGGAGGCACCTGTGCATGATGGCATGGCAAGAGGCAGCTCTGAAGAGGAAAAGGCAGAGAAGAAGTTGTGTGAAGAGGGCGAGTGTAAGCATGAAAAGGGCGAAAAGTCCATTTTTACACGGATTGCCGACAAGAAGCAGCAGGCAGGCGAGCGAACCGGGATACCAGAACATACACAGATAAAAGGCAAAGGCGATGAGCGATAGTTGAAAGGAGGAAATGCAGATGGCAATCGAAGATAAGAAAGACAGGGATACTGTACTACTGACCGGACTTCCGGTCAGTGATGAAATGCAGGATATCCTTGAGAGATGTGCGGATGGTAAGTATGTGGATGTGGAAGAAGTCAAAGCAACACCGGAGATGAAAGCGGCGGAAAGCTGTGTGTCTTATGCGACACCGACCATACAGTTAAAGGACAGGGAAGCAATAGAGAATCATGTGTTTGAGACACTTATGGATTATGGCTCTATCAGTATGGATGAAAAAGGCAAGCCGCTCGTTGACAGTGATGGTAATACACTTTATAATGGTGATGTAGAAAAAGGCAGACGCCTTGACATCGTAATCGGTCTTCCCGCTTCTGGGAAATCATCAGCCATAGTAGATACAATTTCATATGAGCAGCATTCCATGCTGATAGATAACGATGAAGCAAAACGACAGTTTCCCGAATTTAATAAGGGCTGGGGTGCGAACACAGTACATAAGGAATCTCAGGTCGTGGAGCGAGCGGTATTCAAAGAAGCTCTGCGGGAGGGAAGAAACATCGTGCTTCCAAAGGTCGGCAGTGATGCAGACAAACTCATGACGGACTATATCGCTTATGCAAAAGATGCCGGATATAAGGTAAACGTTCACTTTGTTGACCTTGACAGAAATAAGGCACTTGGCAGAATGATGGGTAGATTTATCCATACCGGAAGATATCTGTCACCGGAGCTTATTGATAAGTATGCAAATGAGCGTGATGGAAATAAGATCGCACAGGCGTACGAAGCGTTAAAGTCGATGGATGGGATAGATGGATGTTCCAAATGGGACAACGATGTCGGAAGAGGAGAAAAACCGATACTTTTAGAGGCGGCTAATTTAGATGATGACTTTATAAAGAATGCAAGAATGAAAGGAGACATGGAGAATGAAGAACGTAAACATGGACAATTTACCAGAGGCAGTGAAGATGACTTATGTTTCAGCGGAGACAGTGCTGGAGACCGAGGAGCAGATGCACAGAGCGGAAGCGGAGATAAGAGAGCGGATGGGCGAGATGGAGAACATGACACCGGTAGAGCGGTATCAGTTCCAGAGGAAGATCTACGCCAAGTATCTGGCGTAAGCCATCTGGAGCTTTTTGATGAGAACATACCGGAAGTGTATGAGGGGGAAATGCCGGAGCTTTTTGCAAGACAGATACTTGCCATGACGACAGGGCATGACACAGATGGTAACATCATTGCCGATGCCGGCGAGCATAAGTTCCGACCGGAGTATGCGGTAGAGACATACAATGACAATCCGGATGATTATGCGGAAGTCGCAAAGGGAGTTACATTCACTACGGTATATGGTGATGTGCAGCTTGACAGTGTGTCACAGTACGATGTGGGGCGTTTTAATCTGACGGAGGAACAGTTCACGGGAACGCTTCTTGATGGAAAAGACGGACTGGATAAGGGACAGAAGATCGTATTTGAGAAAGAGGATATCATGGCAGTTCATGTGTACTACTGGGATATTGATGTCCGTGTCGATACATCCCTGATGAATGAAGCGTATGCAGATAGAAAGACGGAAATGGAGAATCCGGAACACGACAGGACTTACCGATGTTATGTG
>ERZ1027237.563-NODE-563-length-19592-cov-6.512105_pt1 | contig 19592 bp, 23 predicted proteins | sample MGYA00519264_ERZ1027237 | MGnify/ENA primary metagenome ERZ1027237 (study PRJEB26926, sample SAMN06164640) | human gut metagenome | biome: ENVO:00009003; feature: ENVO:2100002; material: ENVO:00002003 | host: Homo sapiens | place: USA | collected 2012 ...
GAAAAATCACTATGGATTTTTTACTCAAGTGTCCAACTTGATTTTACAATCAACCACTGAGATTTAATACAGAGAAAAGGACTTATTGGATTACTTAACCAAATGCGTGGATGCAACGAACACAGTGCCCGCCGTGGCACTCGCCTTTGTCATCAGCCATATTACGGACTGCAACATCAGCTTCAACTTTTTTCACCTGCGGCTTTTCGTAGCTCATAGTCGTATCTCCTTTCATAGATTTATATAAGAGGATTATAACATCCCTTATACACTACCAACTAAAGGTCGTGGTTTGCAATAATGTCTTGGATTGAAGCACCTTGTTTATAGTGGGCGTATCTTGCCTTTGCACTTTTGCAAAAATGCTCATCAACATATTCCAAATCGCCATGGACAAATTGCATCATAGCCGGGCAAATATCGCAAAAGTCATACGCTTCACAGCTTAGACACTTGTAATTTTTTGATGCTCTCATTTTGGGAAATTCACTAAAGCTCTTCCAGATACCGTCAAAGCTCTCTAAAGTGAGAGGCTGTCCAACATGTCTGAACGACATACACGGACACATTTTACCCTCGAAATCTATTGCACAACTTGCTCGTCCAAGCTTACAACGGAAAAGAGGTCGGGCGTCTAAAAGATTTACAACTTCGACATCAGGATCATCGCCAAAGGTACGTGGTCGTTTATCAAATTCCTCAAATTCGTACCTCAAAGAGTCTACTAATGGAACGGCATATTGTTGTACGGAATCGTCATTGTCAATTGAAGGAAAGATTTCGAATCCAGTACGGAACGGAACACCAAAAGCTTCTGCAATAGCTTTGATTTCTGGCAGCTCGGAATAATACAAGTTCAAAACCGGAGCTTTAAGCGAAACACGAATACCCGCATCTAATAATGCTTGTATGTTTTTCATTATCTTATCAAAAGCACCTGCAACACCAGTTACTTTTTTGTATGTTTCCTCGCATGAACCGTATAAGGAAATATCAACCAATAGGGGCGGATACTTTTCAAAAACTTCAATTATTTCTTGGCTGATTAATGCACCGTTTGTATAGAGTTCGATAATAAACCCTTTCTTTTTGGCATATAAGTATATATCAAGGAAATCTTTGCGAGTGAATATGTCTCCACCAGTTAACGTAAGGAAAAGGACTTCTTTTTCGTATAGAATATCAATTATCCTTATAATTTCTTCAAAAGGAAGTTCACTTGTGGCATGGTGATCGTGAAGATAACAGTGGACACAGTTAAAGTTGCATTTGGGAGTGATTTCGAAGATAACTGAATACAACTGATGTTTTTTCTCCCAAAGGCTTCTTTTATCTGTCGCAAAGTCCAATACTTGCATTTTGATTCTATCTGTAAATACGTCATCCATATCTTATTCCTCCAAAAAACGTTTTTCTAAAAGAGTTGAAACAAATTCCGATACATCTTCATGGAGGACCTCAAAATCAACATCATCTATAATTGCAGCTTGCAACAATTCAGCTAATTCCTTTACTGAGCGAGTTCCGTCAATGTTATTCCAGATAAACATACCCGTTTGGTTGATTTCGTAAAGAGAACACGTATCTCCTGAATAGTTATCTGAAATATCAATCAAAAAGGAGGAGCCGTGAATGGTGCGAGCCACAATATTTTCTTTTTTCGCTATTGCCATATAAGTTTCTCCTCATGTTTTGGTGCGATAACATTTCATTAGCGAGATGTCTATTAGAACAACTCAAAGAAACTCCCCATTAAGAGGATCGTGAGTCATACAGTTAGCTAATTCAAAAATTATCACTGGAATAAGATAATCCGGGGCAATACGGTCAGTGAACCACATTGCCCCGGACTTCAGTAAGTAGTTTGGTCGGCAATGATTACTTTAGGCGATGATCTCGTCGAAGATGTCGAACACGCACTGATAGTACATCTGCTCTTCCTCAAGCTTCTGCTTGCTCTTGCCGATGTTCATGATTCCCTCGCTAAGCATAGAGCCGACTTTGTAGCTCATGGTCTTGCCTTTGCGATCCTCCCTGGCAAACTCGGCACGATTAGCCTTAGCCATCTGCTTGCTCTGGCCGAAATCGTTGACAGAAACGAAAGCGTAGGAGCCCTGGCGACCAACACGGATACAGAACTTGAAGTAATCGTTCTGATGCTCGGGATGGTACATAACGATGCAGTCCTCCACGGTGGAGTTGAACAGGCCACCGGACTTTACCTGCTCTGCGTAGAAAGCAACGGGGATACCCATGCTCTGGGCGGCATCCTTGAGGGCGTCCTGTACGGTCTGGAGGGTGATACCGCTACCGTCTTTGTACCGAACAGAAGGGCGGAACTCTCTCAAAGTGTCAGCTTTAATCATGATTCTTTTCTCTCCTTTATGGCAGAATTTTTTATTCAGAATCGCCAGGGGCGATTACTGCGGAAGATAGTAGTTACCGAAGATGTTTCTTCTGTAACGCTTGATAAGCTCCATGGACATTTCATGCCCATTGTCTGCGGCGATTTTAAAGTATTTGTATGCCATGCTAAAATCCTGGTCTACGACTTTGCCAGTCTCATAGAACCATGCAACCATCATGTGACAGTCCAGGTCGCCTTTTTCCACGCCCTTGCTTGCCCAAGTGAAGGCTTCCTCCAGCATTGAATCATCAGGGTGTAAGTTGAAATCCTCAAAAGGATCTGCAAGACACACTACTAAGCGATACATATAAAATGTGTTGTCGGGTTCTTGCTGTAAACACTCACGATACCAATGTGCTGCTTGCATTGGATCACGATAGACGCCAAGCCCGTCATCATATAAAACGGCGATAATTTCCATTCCGTTTATATCGCCCAATTTTGCAGCTTTCATTCCCCATTCAAGAGCTTTGGAATAATCTTCAGGAACACCACGACCACTGAAGTAAGCATTTGCCAGTTTCCCCATGGAGCGGCTGTTACCCATTTCAGCAGCTTTCATCAGGTAAGAAATACCTTTTCTGTTGTCACAAGGAACTTTATCGCCACTCCAATACAGAGTACCAAGAGAATCTGCAGCTTCAGAACAACCTCCTGCAATTGCTTTTTCAAGTAACTCAATACCAGTTTCGACATCTTCCGGAATACCTACACCGTGAATATAGAACTCTGCCAAGATAGCGGTGGCATCTGCATCACCTTGCAGGTCTCCGTTTTTTACGAGAGAGTAGGCAGATTCCCAATCACGATCATCAAGATAGCTCATTACACGATTGTACAATTCTGCATACTTGCTCATCCCCATTGCTCTCACCTCCGTTTATTTATGTTCTTATCGAATGAGTTTCCACCCGAAAAGTCCTTTTTTGAAATGTTTTAGTTCTTCTTCCGCTTCGGTATTTCCTTTAGATGCGGCAACCGTAAAATGTTTATAAGCTTCTTCAAGGTTTTGAGGAATACCGAGTCCGTCTTTATTCATCTTTCCGTAGCACAATTCGATTTCACCGATGTAGAAATCAGTTGTGGCGGTTTCCTGTGCAAGAGACAGATACCGATGTGCCAATTTGTAGTTGCAGGTTGGTCCTGGTATCATATACAGCTTACCTAATGACAGATAGACCATATCAATTTCGTGATCTGCAGCAATCTGATAATAATGAATTGCCTTGGAAACATCGACCTGAACAGGAGAGTAGCCATTCTCGTATTTGCGACCAAGGGTAACAGCAGCCCACTCTTCGCCGTTTTCCACCGCTTTTTCAAACCAGTAAATCATCTGGCTGTTTTTTTCATCTACAGAAAGACCTGGAATGTATTCATCGTCCAGCAAGTCTGCCAGAGGCTTCATCGCACACGTTTGACCGGCTTGAGCCGCATGAGACAGATACTCATATCCTTTACGGCAGTCTTTTTCAAAACCATCTGTACCCAGGACATATTTCATACCATACTGGTATTCAGCAAAAGTGTTTCCGTTCTCAATCGCTCTCTCATACCACTTAGCAGCCAAATCCCTGTTGGCGGGAACGCATAATCCGCAAGCATAGGCTTTTCCCAATGCCTCCTGAAGCTCTGCGTCGTTCCAATTTGCTCTGCGTTCTGCTTCAACAAATAATGCCTTCATTTCTTCGGGGGTTGCAACTTCGCATCCAGCGGATGAAATCAGGATAGACAAGCAGTCACTTAACTCTTTGCCACGCACAAAGTATTGATATGCAGTTCGTGGACTTTCAGGGAGACCATATTCGCCCCATTTGTAGAGCAGGCCCATGCGGTAGCAACCTTTACTGTCACCCATATCGGCTCCACGCTGATACCATTTAATTGCGGTTTTGATGTTATCAACGGTCTTTTCCATGCCGAACATATATAGTAAGCCGATTTCCGTGGCAGCTCTACCGGAACCTTTTCTCCAGGCATCTTCAAGCAACGTTATGGAGTAGGGGATATTTGTAGGAAATCCCCATCCATGACCATGCATGCGACCGATTTGGCATAGCGCCCAATGATCGTTGGGGTTTCTCCGGATAACCTCATTGTAAATTTCAATAGCTTTTTCATTGCTCTCAGGATAGCCAGAGCCGAAGAAATAGCAGTCACCTAAAGAACGGAGGCAATCGTTATTGGCTGAGGCCCCTTTTTCCCAAAGCGGGATAAATCTATCAGCATCAGGAGCAGCATAGATTCCATCAAAATATACTTTGCCAAGAAGATAGGTGGCTTCCAGATTCCCGGTAGCGCTATCATTTTCGAGTTGCTGAATTGCGGCTGCAGTATTCGCTTTTAGCAAATCATTCATCTTGTCAAGATAGACAGACATCTAAACACCTCCTATCTTTGTCGTTGTTTGAGAGAATTAATTTCCTCTCTTATGCGCTGCGCTTCTTCCTCATAAGAAGATTTTTTTGAAAAGCCAGAAATAACCATGATGCCCGCAATCGCTGTGCCAATAAGAAATATTGGGTGGATTACCATACCACAAAGAAGCATAACGATTGCTACAATCAACGGTGTTTTCGGAACAGATCCCCGTACATGACCTTCTGCGACCATCAAATCATATTCAAGATCAGCGATGCTTTTGGTTGAGGTAGCAGTCCTGTGGCTTTGCTGGCCTGTTGGAGCCTGTGTGGCCTCAACAGTGGGAGATGCCTGACGGTTCGCTCCGTTCTCAAGAGGAGAAACGGGAGCGGCATGAGATACGTAATTCCTCTGAGGAATATTGCTAACTGCAATGTTGGACGATTCAATAGTTCCGTCATCTCTGATGATGGTTCCACTGCTTGAAATGACTTCATCGCCGTTAATAATTGTTCCATCTTCGCCAATTCTAATTGCCATTGTATATTTCCCACCCCTATTTATTCGGATCATTCTACTAATTTTCCTGAAAGACCAGGGAGAAAATAGAATATCTCTTTCTTTTGCGTTATTGCTTGGGTTAGAGCATCCACATATTCTTCTCTTGTACAAGGAAAGTCATCATGGTGCGGGATATACCCAAACAGTTCAGTATATTTCTTGTTTAGCGGCTGGCATACTTTGCCAAATTCATACATATCCATTATGCCCCTCCTACGCTATCTCTGAGAGCTTCGGAAAGCTGCGGGAACCAGCGTTCAGCAAAGTTTGTAGAGATTCGATAGCTACCGGTTTCTATGGCAAATATATTTGCAAAAGAATCCTTTTCTCTCATACCAGCATCAGTGCCATCTTGCAGTTGTCGATCCCAATAATCGTTTTGATGTCTGTAATAGGCGACACCTTCTTCAGTAAATCGCCTTATTACTATGGGATCGTTGTGAGTCAGAGCTGAAATTATATCGGTAATATTTCTATCGAAAGCAGCACCAGTAGAAAACGCATCATCAAGCATATCATTCAGCATCATTTGCCCATAGAATGTATCCGTGTTATATCTTGCAGCGGCAGCCGAAAAGGCCTGACGAAACCTATCTCCCGTTGAAGGCCGCCCAAGAGCGTCATCAATGAAATGTCCGAGTTCATGCTGGAGTACATCTGCATACTCAGCATCTGTCATATCATTGTGCATTGCGATGTGATGATCTATGGGGGAATAGTGGCAAGACTCTTTCACTCTCATTCCATACTTGTTCAAAACATAGTGTCCAAAGCAATCTGTTTCGTACTCAGTATCTCTAATGCATTGGAGTTTGTCACAGTGCTGATTGATGGCCGAAACAATATAGTCTGGCGCCTTGGCATAGGCCGTATGAACGGCAGAAACACGGTCATGTGGCACTTTTGAAATAAACGCATCCGATAGGCAGGACATGAGTGGCACTTCGACAGCGCCATTTGTTGCCCTGTCCAAGCTGTTTGTTGCCGACGCATTTAGCGTTTTTTTTTAGCGTCACCTTGTTCGAGATCTGCATCGAATGAGATAGTAGTTCCTAAATATTGTTCCAGAATACTGATACAACTGGAAAGCGTTGCAATACCTCGGTCGGCGTTACCTGCTTCGGATGAAAAGAACGATGCAAATAAATGCTGAAACTCATTTTTCTGTTCATTGTAATTGTTGACCGTTCGACGGAGCTGCTCGAGTTCATCCATATCTTCCCTGCGTTGCTTCGAAGAATAGGTGCGATCTGTATAAACTCTGTGCAATGTCCCGTTACATCCATTTTCCCGACAATGCGTAGTATCGCTATTAATGAGAAGTCGGATTCTTCCAGAGCAGGTATCGCAAGCAAAGGTATCTGTTCGGCCTCTGTCTGTTCCTTTGCGTTGCCTTTCTTCAATTTGTCTCAACTTTAGTTTTACATTTTGAGAAATTTGTTCATCAATTTCCTGAAATGCTTGCGTGAGTTCATTTTGCAAAGGTGCAATACGCTCCCGAAATCGAACTAAGCTGTCCTTGATTTCGTGCAGGGCTTCGATATTTGTATTTACCCCGTTGCCCATGATTTACCCCGTTTCTTAAAGCTGATGAGAAAGGTAATCTTCCAACATACGATTGAGAACCTGCAGTCTCGTTGTACATTCGGAAAGTGTTGCATAGTTAGAGGAGAGGGCCGCGACAGCTTGGTCAATCACAGCCCCCAGATTTTGGTACTGCTTATCATCCCATTCCTCACCGACTGCGATGTAGTCACTTTTCAGAGACTGGGCAACACTCTGCTGCACCTGAATGAATTTTGTGATGTTGTTGATCATACGATCCATTGCTTCAGGCGAAGACTTTCCGGCCATAATTGCAACTCCTTTTCTTAAATAATGTCATAAGGCTTAAATTGATAAGCTGGGTTGACCCCATCATAAAATAGAGCAATATTGGATTTAAGATTTTCTACTCGTGCTTCAGAAACAATACGATCTGCATCTTTATCACTCAAAGAAAACAGAATGCGATTTTGGAATTTGGGTATACACTCATAGATGATTTCTTTGATTGAAATAAAGTCCGGACAGCTCATTACAACATTGAAGCCACAGGTATATCCAGATTCAATCAATGTCATCAACTTTTTGTTATACGAGATGTTAGAGGTTGTGGTTTTAGCAGGAGCGAGATCTGCCAAAAAGCTATCCATAAGACCTCCCAAGTCGTTTTTGTGCGGCTTATTAACAAATCCAAATAATTCATCCCCACCGGCATCCCCAACGGTACCAAAATCCCGTCCCGGTTCGTTTTGTGTTACCAGGAAGTCATCAACGGATTTATTGTTGAGCATGAGGACGATTGGCTCAATCCATTGAAAATCGTTTATTACGATATGGATCGTAGCGAACTGAGCTTTACGCCCACCCATACCCAAGCGCTGCTGTTTTCTCTTTTCATAGATACCGTATAGCTCGTCAATCAAAGGAAGAACATCAAATACATCGTTTGCCCGTTTGATATCCGCAGCCCCGGTATTAACAACACGGGACACTTTATCAGCCAAAGGCTCACCCATCATAGAGAGGCCATCAAATAAATACACAGACGGCTCGGTGACCAACGTCAGCTTGTGCGGCTCCGACTTGATAGCATTCTTCATGTACACAGCTACCAGTTGGTCGCTCATGCGTCTTTCGCTGCCAACAATAAGCAATGTGCTTCGCTTCATACGGCTTACATTAAGTGTGACAGGCTGATCTATACGGATTGGCTCGCCCAAGTAAATTGGTACATTTGACAGAGCTTCGAGGTTATCAAAGGTACGGAATCCGGTACACTCAGAAAGGCGAGGAACAGTTTCACCAACGAATACTTTCGTAGGCGTAGCAATTTCTACTAAACCATACCGAGATTCAATAGCTTCTAACATTCGCTCTTGCGTATCGGTATCGCAGAATGCGACCTTAAAACCAATAGGCTTTTCTGTAACATAGTCTGCGTTATAGACTGCGGTTCCTTTCGTATCGCCCATTTTGCTGAATGCCGATTTGGCGTTACTATCTCCAAACAGTAGGCTACATTCAGGTTCGGAGCATTTTAGGCCGATACGGACATAAATCTCGCTCAATGTAGAAGGTGATACTGTAAAGCCGTTGCGGAGTCTACCCATAGTCTGCGTAGCCAACACAAAGTGAATACCGCAAACTCGATACAGAGAAATAATATCTGCCAATCGGGTAGCGCATGTGTTCGCAACACGACGGTTGTGAGCTTCACTAAACAGCACCTGAAATTCGTCTGCCACAACAAGAATACGAGGCATCTTTTTACCCGTATATTTGCGATAGCTGGTAATATCTTTGACAGGGTATCCGTTTTTGGATTCTTCGGTGAACATGTCCAAGCGTTCTTGCATTGTGCTCACCAATTCATCCAGTACGCTTTGTCCAAACTCCTGCATTGCATCCAGAGCAATTACTTTTATGTGAGGAATCTTATGATTTGCGTAAACCTGAAACTCTGTACCACTCTTAAAATCGAGTAGATATAGGTTGATTTCGTCCGGGCTATATGTAGCAAGGGTACTCATAATTATTGTGTGCAACAGAGTGGACTTGCCGGAACCAAGAGAACCAGTGACAAGAGCGTGGTGTGATGTGCCTTTTGACACCGGATCACCAAACTCTAAATACTGTATTGCTCCATTTTCGTCCTTGCCAATTGGCACGGAGAAGACGGAGCTGGAATCTCCATAAAACCAGGTGTTTTCAGGAATCACTTTTGTGATAGGCAGGACAGAACTTGTTACTTCGGCATATTTAGAAGCATATAATTCACAGAAGTCCAACATGGTTTTCTGTGTGGGTTGCGGGTTAAACACCCAATTTGCGCCATTCTCCGAATACCAGCCAGTATTGGATGGCTGTAAGCAAATGCAGCTTTCCCTAATCTTTGCAAGTAAATCTATGTAAGTTGAGCTGCTGGAGTTTCTGATTGCATTTTCATCAAAATGTATGACTGTCTGAACACCACAGCTACTTCCATTTTTAACGATATTTGCAAGTTGCTCTAACATCTGCTCGTCAAAGCCTTTAGGAAAGTTTAACAGGCATAGGCATTTTAGAGATTCAGGGCGTTCAACAGAAACTCTGTTGTATTCGAAAATATCAGTGCAATCTGCCAGCTTTGTTTGGCTAAACTCATCAATAAACGCTGAAAGGCCTTCTACTTGTTCTCGAATTTGCTGCTGAGTTGTGAAGACCTTATTGTACATGATAGCAGGATTGCTACGCATAAACTCCAAATACGGAGCAAAACCCTGTGAGCGTCCTTCAGGATCGAATAGGATGAACTTCTGGTGCGATGCAGGCTGGCTCTTTAGTGATGAGAAAATCACAGAGTTTACCGCATTGCGAACTCTCATAGATTCGCTTTCATCGAACAGCATGAAGTTGGATTTCTCGCGAAGATCAAGAATGGCCGGCAAGCAGAGGTTCTGGTTTTCAATAAAGCCGTAGTATAAACGGTTCACAAGTGATACGACATGGGGATTAGACGCGACGTCACCTAATGTCACACCATATGAGCCATAGGCGATAAACTCAGAAAAAGTATTTGGTAGTATGTTTTGGACTTTTACGCTGTCATATAGAATACGCAGGTTTTCAATATCATTCCTCGGGAGGCAGTTTTCAATTGAAAGTTCAAAAGATGCGATGGTGGAAGCAATCTCTTCTGTGTGTCGCTCCTCCAAGGACGCAAGCAAATCGGCAGTTTCGGTTGCGGCTTTGTCGACTTCTTTTTCCTTAGTAGCATCTAACTGTTGGTTGGTTATGGCCAGATTATTTTGAATGGTCGAGTAAGCCTGATCTCTAAGGGCCTTTCCCTCTGCAATTAACTCTGCAAGTTGTTCATAAAGCTGTTTTCTCTTTCCTGAAAAAAGCATAGTAAGCTCTTGCAAAGGCTGAGCTTTAAGAGTTAGCGAACACTCTGCAGCAATCGCCTTTGCCTCTTGTACTATCTCTTCCATCCGGGATAAAAAGGCCTCTTCACTCTGATATATAACATTCGGGGCAGCAACCATTGAAAGGGCCTCATGCCTTTTCGCATAGCTCTGGTCTACCTGGCTTAACTGTACATCAAGAAGTTTCAGGCCATTTGCCATCTGTTCAAGTCTTTCCAGGGCAAGCCCGGCTTTTTGCGAAGCAGCGGATTTCTTTTCAGTGGTAGTTCCTTCCCAGAATTTTTTGCTGTCGACAAATGAGTTTTCTAACTCTGCGACCACTGTATTGTAGTCTTGTTCCAGAGACTCCATTTGACTTGCAAAAAGAATTAACTGTTCTCGTACAGAAGAAACCTTTTTATATAATGTGTTCATTCCAGTTTGCCGCAAATTTCATCCCTCCCTAATAGCGATCAATCAACCCCTGATCCGCTAATTTTTTTAGTGTAGCGCTTAATTGCTCCGCTTGTAAGTTGAGTCGGGCACCGGTATCGGAAATTGGGCGTAAAACGTTGGTGCCAAACTGCTCTATTTTGTTATCCGTGAAACTGCCACGTTGTTCCTGCCATACAACAGCTACGTCTGCAATCGCCTCATTAAAGTCATCGAGAATGTTTTGTATTCGTGCCATAACTTATCACCTACTATCTAAAAAACCTAAAAACAGAATTGACTGCAATCAAGACAATCGCAATTAAGATAATAGGGGAGGAAAGGATTGCGATTAGGTAGTAGATCAATGCCGTTTTCAAAAAGCTAATACATATTGCCTGAATTGCATAGAGGACATCGGTGGCGGTGAATCTGTTAGTAACACACTCACTAAATAATTTCCGATTAAACCTTTTGCACCCATATAAGCATGAGCAAAACAAAATGAATGGAGCAAAAATAGCAAAGAGGGAGTAGTAAGCACCCACTAAGGTTGCTCCGGTTGTAGATAGTGAAGATGTATTAAAAAGCCACGGGGAGAAAAAACATCCTACCAATAGTCCGATAGTAATAGCGGACGAGATAGTAACCAGAGAATACAGTGCCTTACTGCAATTCCAGGGTTCTTTTGTAGGCAAAACATAGAACCCAGAATTGGCATTATATAACTCAGTATTGTGTTCATCCATCCCCAAGGCTCTCCTTTCTATTCGAATTCGCAAGGAGGACAATTTGGACCGTGACCCACCTGCAATGATGTTGTAACTTGCAAAGGATAGCTGAAAATCTCAGCCATCTCTCCGCCGATTTTGGGGTTATTAGTATTGCAGACTAAGGTATATTGTGTAAGGGCCGGCAAGAGGCGTGGCGTATATTTCTCGTTATCAAGATTGAATATGTCCAACAGCAGTTTGATGCCAACTGTTGTAACAAAATTAATATCCACCGAGATTCCGGGCTCAAAGTTAACCTTGCTGAGATCCTCCTCATTTGTATATAGCCTGCGATTAGTTGATGTGCGTTGGGATATAGAATTTCCATCACCCAATGCACATTTATAGCAAGGCATTCCCTTATTGGGGAGATAGTAAAATATCTCCCCAGCAAAAGCTCGTTCCCAAAAGCCGATACTTAGAAAAGGAATGCCGTACATTACTGATATAGAATTGCCATAGACATCTGCCGACCGGTTATCAGCACAGCCAATCAGCACAGTCTGGCCTTTTTTGCAGAAGTTATCGAAAACCGGCTTATCAAGCATTTCTATAGTGGATACCATAGCTTCAATTTCGGCTGCAGGGTTAATTTCCAAAATTCGGCGTTTTAATGCATCAACCTTATATTCACCGACTTCTACAATAGAGCATTGGTGCCGGCATAGGTTGTGATACTCAAGAATATCGTTATCGACCAGAACATATTTTCCGACACCTGCACGAGCCAACTCCAACGCAACCAAACTTCCAACTGAACCGCAGCCCAGAATAAAGGCACATTTATTTTGCAGAACACTGGTTTCTAAAATGCCAGTATTTCGTGAGAAAATATTCTGTACCAAGTTGTAGTTCTGATAGGTATATTCTTCGCCATTAAAGCAGAAGTGCAAACCTTCTTCCTCCCACCAACCTATCAGGCTGTCGTTTGCAACGTCCTCTGGTTTTTTCGGATAAATAGTTCCCAAGTATATTGTCGAATACAGTTTGCTCTCTTCACTGGAAAAAATGTTAAACACTTTTGATTTTTCAAAGTATTTCCCCCAAATCTCACCTGTGTACCTGCTTTCATAAAGTACATCGGGAAAAAATACTGTTTTCTTTGGTTTTACCCCAACAAAGTTCAATGCATCTCACATTCTTTCGATAAAAACTCGATATACGCATCCCTAAAAAGACCGGGATAGTATTTGTAGCAACACTCATTAAAGCAAAAAAGAATATCTTGATCCTGAGAACCAAATGCCAACTCAAAGCGCGAGTGGGATTCAGTCGGGGAGGTGCTTTCCTTCAGGACCAATGCCCCAGCCGGATTAATCATCATTTCACATTCGATGCCGAGCTGAGATAGGAATTTGAGGTCATGATCCAGCTTTTCCAGAATCATCACCACCGTATCGTCTTCAGCTTGGGGCGGGAGGCGTATTTCAGGATTCTTTGCATTTGCTAAAGTTCTCTGCTGTAAAAAGCAATAGATTGCTTCGTGGAAAGAAAACTCGGTGAGTTCAACAGGCATAGAACTTGGTTTTGGGGATTTAGACTGTTTCCTTGCCATTTGAGCTGCAAGCATTTTGAATTTGTTCGCGTTGGATACTACTGACTGCTGGGTGGATGCAGCCATTTGTTGTTGCAACATTGTCCTGTCTTTTTTCTTCAGCAAATCTTTAGGAATGTAAGAATCCCCGACAATATATCTAATCTTTTCGTATTTCAGCGGTAAGGTTACGGAGAACATGGTCAATCTAAAGTATGGGTCAATGTTGACTAACGCCGAAACCGCTCCTCGTTCATCCAACTCGGCGTACTTCGTATTTGTACCATCGTCTGTCCCTGAGAAGGAGTCGAAAGAGCCAGGATGTCGATGCCATAAACCTATTAAGTCAAGCTGTGTAGAGTACAGCCTGGATACCTTATTTATTAAATGGTTTATATAGGCTTGGTCATATTCAAAATAGGCAGTCTGAAAGACTGAGTTTGGTCCGGGATCAATGCTCTCAATTACATACCATATATCGCCTTTACGATAGCCCAGGAACACTCCACCGGTCTCGGTTTGAATTTTTTCCTGAGTTTCAACCAATATGGAGATAAAGGCTCTTTCAGAAAAAACAACACACTTTGGCATTTCTACCCTCCCTCCTATGGTTTTGATTAGAGCATTAATAGGTATGCTCAAATACCTCGTCCCCAATTTCGCCTGCGAGCCAACCTTCAACGGCAAAAATCCATTTCGCTGCCCAGCCAAGAGCTTTGGCAGCTGAGGTTGTACGATTACCCGAATCTATGTCCTCTTTTCGTGCGGTACACATATACAGATCGCCGTTGGCATCCCTCAGAACATGGGGAAGTGAGCCAGCTGCCTTGTACAACTCGTTTAAATCGGGCTTCACAGAGTAAACTCTCAGAGATCCGCCGTATGTATTATTGTGAGGATGGTTATGGTCGTACACTACCATCAGCGTCCATGTACCCCCATCAGCTCCTCTGGGATTAAGATTACCGACCCAGCAGATTCGTCCATCGGCTAACCGATCTAAAACAAAGTTTGGAAAGTACAGGTTCATTGCCTGCTTTTCATCATTAAAAAGTTGAGGGTTTCTTTCGTACCAGTAGAATCCAGCCATAACTTCCTCCTTATGCAAGCTTGCCTTCAGGAGCCTTTAATGTTTTTCCAACCTGTGCTTGAGGATCATTGGGCTCGACAATTTGCCCCGAAGGAGTTACATTTACTGACTCACCTCTCTTGAGACGCTCAGCAATTTCTCTGCGTTTAGCCGCTGCAGCATCTTCATCAACGGCAAAATGCCCTGCGGGAACGGAAATGTACATCATAAAATCGCCCTTCTTTCTTATAAGATTTTTTCTTTTTTCTTGCGTGAGCCGTTAATTGCTAAAAGAGATTGCAGTATTTCTGCATCCGCAAATTCAGTTCTTTGTGGGAAGTAAAATACACAGTTACAATTCGCAGTAAAAAACATAAGCATAGCCAACATAGATGTCCATGTTAAGGGGGTTGTCTTTCTTTCAATTGCTGAGATGGTTTGCCGGCTTAATCCGATTTTTTCACCGAGTTCTTTTTGCGAGATGCCATATTTCTTCCTTAATGCAGGAAGTCGATCTACCATGTGTTGAATTAAGACCTCTTGCTCGTTTGTTGCAATAATTTCCGACACGCAAACCCTCCAATCCAGTAAATCACATATCAGGTTCAAAACTATTTCGTAGAATATATCCTTCTTTGAAAAACGAAAAAAGCACTGGGAAATCAGTGCTTTTTTGCATTCTATCATTCTGTATGACCATATATCTGACCCTTAATAGTATTCCAATATGCCATCTGGATTGTTTTTTGATGTATCGACGGATGTACATATCTATTGAGAGTGATACTTACATTTGAATGTCCTAAGATCTCACTTAGTGTTTTTATGTCAAAGCCTAATGTAACGCAGTTAGTCGCAAATGTATGGCGAAGGATATGATAGTTTATCTTTGCGATGCCACAGCTTCTGGTCACCCTGTTAAAATAATACTGGAGTGTCCTTGGATCTAACGGCTCAGCGGCCTGGTTCAGAATATAGGAATCAGTGCGAGAACATTCTGATAGTGCATATAGAGCGGGTATGATGAAATCAGGAATTGGAATAGTTCGGATAGAGGATTCACTTTTCGGTGTACCTACCCACAGTTTCGTTTTGTGTTGGCCTGAGGTTGTCCTAATGCGTTGCACCGTTCTCTTGACTGAAAGAGACCTATTATCAAAATCAATATCTGCCCACTGCAATCCACAAACTTCGCCAATTCGCAATCCACAATATAGGCTCAGCATTATTCCCACATTGCGACAGGAAAGATGTGTAGATAGATAGGTATCCAGGGCAAATTCGTCCTTTTCTTCTAAGCAAGAAACTGGCGGTGTCGATCTTCCTGCTCCATACAGATGAACCGAAAAAAGTGCGACCATATTGTTTGACGCTGCATATTTGATTGACGAGTTAAGAATATACGACACAGTCCGAAGGGTACTTATAGAAAGAGCTCCTCCAGTTTTTTTGTTTCCCGTATTTCCTTGTTTTTTTAGAAAAGCATGAAATACATCAGAATTTAGCTCTTTTAGTTTGTGATGACCCAGTTCCGGAAGAATATGATTTTCAATCAAATTTTGATATTTGTTTATGGACGATGGTTTCAGATTGATTTTAGCAATATCGAACCAGTTGTTGACAATCTCACCAAACCGCCTGTTCTTGGAATCAACATATACTCGTCCAATACTTGTTTGAAACTTTGCCTCATTCAGCTTATTCTTTACCTCGGAGTAGGTCTTTCCATATAGCGAAGCATATTTTGCCTTTCCCTTTACAGAGTCATAGCCTTTAATATAACGACCTTCCCACCTTCCATCTTTGCGTTTGCGAATGTTTTCTCCTCTACGGGGCATGATGTTCACTCCTTCTCGTTTTGACCACAAAATTGACCCCGAATGGAATGCAATCGGCTTTCTTAGCCCCTGGCTATGACAAAAGAATAGACAAATTGGATTATTCAATGACTAATTTTCCAGCATTTTTCGTCAGTAGTTGACAAATTACTTTACATTTGTTAAAATAAGACAAATCATATACCATCGGAATAATTTCTGTGATGGATATATTCTACGAAAGAACGCAGACCCTTGGCTGACGAGGAAAGGCGAGCTTTCTTTTCATCGACCTGATGACCGTTTCTGTCGGTTGTCAGGTCTTTTTTTATATCATTCAATGCAGTTTGCCTATAAAATTTTATCATACTGCACCTATAAATGCAATCTGCACCTTCTGTTGGTTGTGAAAAAATGGGCAAAATCTATAATAAAGTGTTAATTAGTGCATGGAGGTGATTGAAATGCAACCAGATATTGATTATGCCAAAATTGGTCAGCGAATTAAGTCAGCTCGTCAAGAAAAAGGCTTTAGTCAGGCTGATTTGGGCGCGCTGGTCGGTTGCTCTAACAATCATATGAGCCATGTTGAAGTTGGACAAACAAAAGTATCGCTGGCCATGTTGTTGAAACTATCAATAGTCTTAGACAAAAATTTTGACTACTTCCTATTGGATACACCTTATGCCAAATGCGAAAGTATCATCGATGCAGAGATTGCAAGAAAACTTCAAGCGTGTAATGCCACCACTCTGATAACCCTAAACAAAATAATAGATGCCCTTTTGGAACAGCAGGATCTAATGTCCGCAGATAAATCCGACAATTGACTTCACTTGTTGAATATTATGCATGACGATATTATGTTTATTGGGAATTACCGCAGAACATTGCACCTATACAACAAATACTGGAAAATTTGAAATTAACTAAAAAGTTATTTCTCATAAAACTACAGATCTGACTTATTGAGAAAACCCGGTGCAAAGTGATTTATAGATCACAATTGCACCGGGTTTATTTCTTAAAAAAATTTATAATCTTTTTGCATCTGGTTCTGTATTTTGGGGAACATCCGTGAATCAAGCATTTGAAGAAAAGTTCTGAGGTGTCAGCCTATATTATTCACCTTGAGTGAATAGGGGTCAAGAATCCAAACTACCTTATGTTGAGTCCTTGCATATTGTACTGTGGAGCCAGTTCCGCTTGGAGTCCCATCCCAAACAGCCAGCAGAACATCAGCCTGGTCTACCATATAGCGATTACGCTTTTGCATACAGTCCGGTGTATATTGTGTTTGAAGCAAGGTTTCCCTGTCGCACTGTTCTGCAATCTTGAAGTACCGATCTCTCAACGACTCAGACCATTTGGCAGCTTGTGTCTCGCAGGGAATAGCGCTCTCCAGTGTGATATGTGGATACTTGGCCTTCAGATCAAGAACAATTTCTGCGGCATATATATCTACGCCAATAGCCATCCCTGAAATGAAGTGTGTAATGTTGTGCTGTTCAATCAGCTGAACAATGAGTTTTCGCAGTTGCTTTTTTAGTGCGATACAGCGCTTGTCAGACTCATTGAATCGGAAGGGTAGATTTTGTGGCCTATGACCTGTAAAGGCACATGTTCGCCCACCTGGGCAGAGAGTTGATGGTTTTGTTGCATCAAGTAGTTCAATAAACTTTTTTATCATGCCACGCACCTCCTGTGTATTAGAGAATTGTTTCATAACGCTAATACATAGTATAGCATACACAGAAAGATTTATGTCGAAAAAAGTCGATGGGCTACAAGATTCCCCTGCAGCCCATAAAATCAATCATTTTAACTTCTTCTTTGCTTGCTGAACCATCAGCTCCACGATTTCTAAGATGCGTTGCCGCTCCTCCGGGGGCAACTGCTTTAACTCCTCTGAAAGCTGGCCACCCCTGTATTCATTGGAGTGTGTAATGACATCGCAAAAAATGGCATCTGCAGATACTTCAAGTCCGTTGATAATGGCGATTAGCTTTTCACAGCGTGGAAATGAAGCGCCTCTTTCAACGGTGGAAATATAATTTGTGGTCAAGCCCAGTCGCTCTGCAAACTGGTCTTGCGTCAGACCCAATCTTTCACGACATTGTTTGATTCGTTCACCTATGCGTTTATCGATCATACGGTCTCCACCGCTCCTTTCTATGTCGTTAAGACATAGTATAGGGAGCAGCGGAATACATATACAGAAACGCTAATACAGAGAGTATGGATTAGCACATTGTATCTTGAGGATTTTATTTATCTTTTTTGTAAATCAAATCTCTACACATTCTTGTTCTGGGGAATAAACCTTCTCGTCACAGTGAATAGAGCCTATGTTATACCGGCCAATGTCTTCTGACAGAAAGAGAGGTGCTATTTTGATCACCGTGCGCCGTCTACAGGCGTTCTCATTTGCATTTTAATTTTTACATATTTGCATTTGATTCTATAATTGCTCAAAATATAAGTCATTTGCTTCCTGACAGATGCAGAGTTTTGTGCTCGGTCAAAGTATAATTTTATGCATAGGGGCGGCAGGTGATACATATGAGCAAAGAAATCCAATTTAAAAATCGAGATAGGTTTGTCCAGTTGGGAATTGCTATCTCTGCGTTGAGAAAAATGCGAGGATTCTCACAAGAGCAGCTTGCCGAAAAAGCGAATGTCAGCCGTTCCCACATCAGCTCAATCGAAGCTCCTGGAATTGTTCGCCCATTTTCCTTAGAAGTTTTCTTTAACATTGCGGATGCGTTGGAAATAGAGCCTGCTGATTTAATCAGCGCTTCCGTTTTTCCGGACAAAATCATAAACAGCAGAAAGGGCTGACATCCGAGTTTAATTAAAAATAAGCTGCCAAGCAATTGGCAGGGTGAATGAACAGCGCAAGACTGCTATGTACCTACGCAGTGGTTTTGCGCTGCTATTTTATCTGTAAGGAGAGATATGCATGGGAGGAAATTTAAGAAATTTGTTTCAGAAGGCTGGAAAAATCATTAAGCCATCACAGACACATGAAAATAAGGAGCGCCCGCCCAATGGCGAGGATGGGTATATGCGCTACTGTATTGAGTTAGAGCAGGCACTCAGAGACTTGGAGACATACCTACTTACATGCGATAATCCAAAAGAAATCGCCATGCAGGCGTTGAAGACTGCGTGTACATTTTATGGAGGCGACTGGACAGGAACTCTTGAGGTAGATCTGGACTTTGATGTGTGGGCTCCTGTCTGGTGGCATAATCCGGGCATTCAAGACAGGACCAACCAACTCATCCTTGAATTTGAATCGTCAGCCTCTATGCCTCGCTGGATTAATGCTATGCGACTGGGCAAAAATATTGTCATTCCTAATGTAAACGCAATAAAGGAAGAAAATCCAGCCGAATATGCTGTTTATGAAAGACTGTTTGTTCAATCACTGATTGCCGTCCCCTTCATACCGAGTCCTATGGGCTTTCTTGTCATTCGAAACCCCTCCCGATACATCGATCGTTCCAGCATGCTCAGCGCACTGGCCTATGTATTGCATCGAGCTATGGCCCAACAGAAAGCCATCGAAAGTGCAAAATTGGCGCCAACACCTGGTTTGGTACAGAGCAGCAAAGATGTGGCTATCAACTTTTTCGGTGATATGGAGATCTGCACCAAAAAGGGAGTCCTGAACGAGCGGTTTTTCAACTCACCCAAAAGCAGCC
>ERZ1027237.572-NODE-572-length-19458-cov-8.768026_pt1 | contig 19458 bp, 19 predicted proteins | sample MGYA00519264_ERZ1027237 | MGnify/ENA primary metagenome ERZ1027237 (study PRJEB26926, sample SAMN06164640) | human gut metagenome | biome: ENVO:00009003; feature: ENVO:2100002; material: ENVO:00002003 | host: Homo sapiens | place: USA | collected 2012 ...
AGATGCAGCGTAGTCTCGTGGGCTCGGAGATGTGTATAAGAGACAGGAATATTATAACTGCCCCAACAGCGAAACAGGAAAATATACAGCTTTTTATATCCCTGTTGTGGAGGTTGACCGCTTCACAGGTGAAGCCCCGACAGCGGCAACGCTGGGAACAGTGAAACAGTATAATTATAAGTTTATGGAGGTGTGAAGCTATGACAGCATTTGAAAAGTTATGCACGGAGTACAGAGAAAACAAGCGTCTAATTGAGGAATTAACCTCCATGAATGACAGCATAAAAGCTGATATTCTCGCCATCATGGGAGACCGGGAAACAGTCACAGAGGGAGCAACAAAAGCCACAAACAAGACCGTCACAAGCTCTCGTTTTGATTCCACAGGATTCAAGAAAGAATACCCGGATTTATTCACAGAGTACAGCACCCCGACAACATACAAGCGTTTCACGGTTATATAAGGGGGTGTAAATGTTGATAATTTTAGCAATCTTGATTTTTCCGCTCGCTGTATTGAGTGAGGTATTGAAACAGAATAAATAAACCACAGCCGCCCGGCATGGGCGGCTTTTTATTGCGTTTACTGTGTGGGTGTTGGTGCAAAGTCTAATCAAGAATAACCGCCCGGGGTGAACGTGGCAAGCATTGAACGCTTGTAAACGTGTTCCGGGCTTGTGTCGTTCGTGGGCGTGGGTGCATTGTGTCCGGCGTTCATCGTGTCCGGCGGCGTTGGTTGTTCGGTTGTTCGTGTCGTTGTGTCCGGCTTGCGTTGTGGGGGCGTTGTGGGGCGTTTCCCGGGGCTTTTGTGCGTGGGTGTATGTTTATATGGGTTCACCGTGTCCCGGGCTTGTGGCGGCGTTTTGGGGGGTTTGTGGATACACCCCCCGGGGGGATTGACAAGGGGCGAAACCGGGCGAGGGAGTACGCTGAATATTCTCAAAAAATAAAAAGACCCTACAAAAGATAATTTCTTATCCTATCAGTGTTGACAATCTCCCTTTCTCGTGCTATACTCGTATCACAAACAACATATAGGAGGTCAAAACATGGTTAAGAATAACATTGAAGTTGATGTAAAGGTGAAGCTCCTCGAAGCTGGGAAGACACAACAGCAGTTGGGTGAAGAAATCGGCACTACTGGACAGTACATCAACCGAGTTCTCAAGAAGAATGGTGGAATCGTGAACGATACCTTCGTGAAAATGATGGACGCTCTCGGTTATAACATCGTTCTCACCTACGAAAAGAAGGATTGAAGTAGCTAAAGTAGTTGAAAACAGCATTTTGCGTGTAACTTTCTCTATATACACGCATATATAGCAAAAGTTACCGCAATTTTTGATTTTCTACTACTTTTACTACTTGAGGAGGTGAATATCTCGTGAAAGCGATTGGTTATATCCGTGTATCTACGGAGGAACAGTCTGCGGACGATAAATACGGTATCGAGGTACAGAAACAGGCGATTTCAGATTACGCCAATAGGAATGATTTTGAAATTGTATGCTGGCTGACCGATACAATCAGCGGTGCGAAGGACAATCGCCCGGAACTGGACAAGATTCTCTACAATGCAGACCAGCTCCCGGCACATGAAGCCGTGATTGTGTTCAAGAATGACCGTGTTGCTCGTGACACAAAATTGTATTTCTATTACTTCTACACGCTCGAGAAGCGGAATGTGAAGCTGTTGTCTACCGAGGAACATTTCTCGGAAGGTGATGATTTCGCCAACATCTACCGCTCTCTGCTGATGTTCGTTGCGGAACAGGAGCGAAAGAACATCGCTCTGCGTACCGGGCGCGGGCGTTCTCTCAAGGCACAATGCGGTGGGTACTCCGGCGGCAACAAGCCGTATGGTTATTACTGCGTAGACGGTATGCTCATGCAGAACCCGGAAGAACGCCCTATCGTAGAGACGGTATTCCGAGAGCATGACGAGAATCACACCTCTTTGCTGGACATTTGCGAGATTCTGTACGATGGTGGGTATCGAACCCGAAAAGGCAAGAGATTTCAGCCGTCCACCATTCGAGGAATCCTATCTAATCGCCCCTTCTATGAAGGCAAGTACAAATATGGAGACATGGGCTGGGTACAGGGCGTACACTCCCCGATTCTCCCATTGGAGGTGTAGAAATGAAGAAAATACTATCTATTATGCTTGCCGGAGTGCTTATGCTGGCGGTCTCCGGGTGTGGAGCTGAACCACAACACAAGGTCTCGTATGTCAGCGGAGAAAAGCTCACTGTTCTCGAGCAATACGATTGTGTGGCTGTCTATACGCAGTACACCAACGACAGCTCCGAAACTGCTGTCCCGGCTGATGAAGTGTCGGTCAAAGCATTTCAGAACGGTGTCGAATTGTCACCGCTTGTCCCGACAGGTGACAGAACTAACGGCTATGTGCAGTGTGATTCCAATGTGCAGAGCGGCACGACCGCTGATGTGGTGTGGTTGTTCGAGCTTGACGATGATTCTACCGTATCGGTGGAGCTGTCCGGCGGCGAGAAGGTCGAAATCCCATTGACAGAGGAATGAGCCTATGTGGGTGCTGGCAATATTGATATTTCCCTTTGCGTTACTCTATGAGATTGTGAAGATGAATGAGCAGTCTCACCATCGAGGGAAACGAAAACGAAGAAAAAGATTTTAATGACGAGGGTGCGTTATCGCACAGAGATTTAATTCTCTGAACGGTGACGCACTCTCTTTTTGTTTGGAGGTATTTATGAAAGAGTTACTTGAAAAAATTCTCGGGCAAATCAAAAAGACCCCGGAAGGGGTCAGAGCCTATGAGGATTTATACCATATCTGTCTCGAGACACAGAAGACAGACATTCCCCTATCCGTGGAGTATTTGAAAAAGCTGTCGGACATTATCGAGAATCGGATTCCACAGTCTGAAACAGACAAGGAGCTTCGCTCCCTGTTCATGCTTCACAAAAAGGTTCTGCTTGCCGCCGCTCCTTTTGATTTTGAAAGCTATCTGCTCTATGTCGAATGGGAACGTGAGCCGGACAAGAAGTTCTATGTCCCTCGCCGTGAGGTCATGCACCCTGTCGTACAGGCAATGCAAGATTTGATTGACGATAGGCTGGATTTACTTACGATTTCCATGCCGCCCGGTACTGGTAAGTCCACTCTCGGTATCTTCTTCCTGTCGTGGGTCATGGGTCGATTCCCGGATTCACAGTCCCTTGCTTCTGCTCACTCGGGTATGCTGACACGCTCCTTCTATGATGGTGTGTATCAGATTATCACCGACAGCGAGTACCTGTGGGCTGATGTGTTCCCGGGAGTAAAGATGGCGGCAACGAACTCCAAGGAGGAAACCATTGACCTTCACAAGAAGCACCGATTCTCTACACTCACCTGTCGAGCAATCAATGCTTCACTGACTGGTGCTACCCGATGTGACAAAATCCTCTACGCCGATGACTTGTGTTCCGGCATTGAGGAAGCTATGAGCAAGGAGCGATTGGATAAGCTGTGGAGTGCCTACACCAATGACCTTAAATCTCGAAAAAAGGAAGGTGCGAAGGAAATCCATATCGCTACCCGATGGTCTGTCCACGATGTTATCGGTCGATTGGAGAATCAGTATGGCGGTGATTCCCGAGCGAAGTTCATTGTTCTTCCGGCACTGGACGCAGACGGTGAAAGTAATTTCAATTACACCTACGGTGTCGGATTCAGCCGCCACTATTTCGAGGACATGAGGAACAATCTTGACGAAGCGTCTTTCAAGGCTCTGTTTATGAATCAGCCTATCGAGCGTGAGGGTCTGCTCTACGATGTGGACGAACTGCGCCGATATTTTGAGCTTCCAGCAGAAGACCCGGACGCTATTATCGGTATTTGTGATACCAAGGACAAGGGTTCTGACTACGCTTTCCTCCCGGCGGCGTATGTGTACGGCAATGACTACTACATTGACGATTGTGTATGTGACAACAGCTTGCCGAACATCGTTGACGCTCGATTGGTTGACATACTGCTCCGCTGTAAGGTCAAAATGTGCCGCTTCGAGAGCAATTCCGCTGGTGGTCGTGTTGCCGAAAAGGTGCAGAACGAGGTTAAGAAGCGTGGCGGTATCACTCGCATTACGACCAAGTTCACTACCGCCAATAAGGAGACAAAAATCATCGTCAACAGTGCATGGGTCAAGGAACACTGTCTGTTCAAAGACGATAGCCTGTATAAACGTCAGAGTGATTATGGTCGCATGATGGATATGCTCGGCTCTTACACTGTGGCTGGTAAAAACAAGCATGATGATGTTCCCGATGGTATGGCTATGCTGGCAGAGTTCGCACAAAGTCTGTCCGGCGCAAGGGTTGAGGTATTTCAGAGACCGTGGTAACACAGGTCGTATGAGTTATCCACACTTTCCACATAATTATCAACATATAGTGTGTTAGCGTATTGACTTCTACTATATCTTGTGGTATTATGATATGGTAAAAAGAACGAGTTTGAATGGGTGCATGATTGCACGAGGTAATTTAGACCTCAAGCAGTCATGCACCCATTTTTTTGTATGCAGAAAGGAGGAAGGAACGTGGCACATCAAATTGACGAGAGCAAGCCGAAGTATCTAAGTCAGACACGATTTATGAGCGGTCGGCGCATTATCAAAACCAGCGTGACAGAAATCACGGACGAAAACGTGGTCGATGTTCTCCGTAAGGCTCTTGCTACTCACGATTTGAACCGCAGTGAGATTGACTACCTGTGGAAGTATTACCGTGGAGACCAGCCAATCAGAAACCGTGTCAAAGACGTTCGCCCCGAAATCTGCAATAAGATTACCGAAAATCGTGCAAACGAAATCGTGTCCTTCAAGGTTGGGTATCTGTGTGGCGAGCCGATTCAGTATGTCAGCCGTAATGGTGGCGAGGAAATTGTAAAGCAGATTAACACCCTCAACGAGTATATGTTCGCAGAGGACAAAGCCGCTCAAGACCAAGAACTTGTCGAGTGGCAGATGATTTGTGGTACGGCGTTCCGTCTTGTCCTTCCCGATGAACCGGGTGAGGAAGACGAAGCTCCTTTTGAGCTTTACACTCTCGACCCGAGAGACACCTTCGTTGTGTATTCAAACGAAATCGGTAACAAGCCGCTGATGGCGGTTAAGTACAGCAAGGACGATAACGAGATTTTTCACTACTCGATTTATACCGAGAATCGCTATTACCTCGTGGACGGAGACATTTTGGTGGAATCCAAACCTCATGCCCTCGACATGATTCCGATTATCGAGTACCCGGGAAACAATGCTCGTCTCGGTTCTTTTGAGATTGTGCTTCCTCTACTGGACGCAATCAACAATGTGGAAAGTAACCGTATGGACGGTATGGAGCAGTTGGTACAGGCTTTTATTAAGTTCATTAACTGCGACATTACCAAGGAGGAATACGAGGAGTTCTTACAGCTCGGCGCAATCAAGGTGAAGTCCGTTGACGGACAAGCCGCCGATGTAGGTGTAGTCACCACAGAGCTGAATCAGACACAATCGCAGACCCTCAAGGACGATTACTACAACGCAATGCTAACTATCTGCGGTATGCCAAACCGTAACGGTGGTTCTTCCACGAGTGACACTGGTTCTGCCGTGTTGCTCCGTGATGGTTGGTCTGACGCAGAAGCTCGAGCAAAGGACAGTGAGAATGTCTTCAAGCGAGCAGAAAAGAAAATGCTCAAGCTGGTTCTTCGTATCTGTCGAGACCTCGGCGGTCTCACGCTCAAGTTGAGTGATATTGATATGAAGTTTACTCGCCGTAACTACGAAGCCATTCAGAGTAAATCTCAAGTCCTTATCTCCATGCTCCAAGAGCCTAAGATTCACCCACAGTTGGCGTTCCAGCATAGTGGAATGTTCTCTGACGCTGAATCTGCTTACACCATGAGCATGAAGTATTACGAGGAGCAACAGGAGAAAGCCGCTGAACTGGCTAAGAAGACCACTCCCGATGATTCCGGGGACGATGATAATGACCCGGACAATAACGATATTTAAGCGGTAAGCCGCTGTGAATATAGGCAGAGAAGCCTTAAATCGCAATAGTCAGAGAAGACTTAAACCGCAAACATTGTCACAGAAGACATTAAAAGACAGGAGGATTTCAACATGGCAAAAATTGACATTAGCAAGATTAACGGCTATGCCGACATGACCCCGGAACAGAAAATTGCCGCTCTTGAAGCGTTCGAGACAGAAGACCCCGATTACAGCGGATATGTAAAGAAGGATATTTTCGATAAGACAGCTTCCGAGCTTGCGGCTAAGAAGAAGGAGCTGAATGAAAAGCTCACCGAGGACGAGCAGAAAAAGCAGAAGGAACAGGAGGAACGTGAGGAGTTACAGTCCAAGTACGACAAACTGCTCCGTGAAAGCGAAGTTTCCAAGTTCAAGGCAAAGTTGCTCGGCATGGGTTACGAGGAGAAGCTGGCTGACGCTACCGCAGAAGCAATGGCTGATGGTGATACCGAGAAGGTCTTCGCCAATCAGAAGAAACATCTTGAGAATGTCGAGAAGAAGGTTCGTGCGGAAGCCCTTAAAGATACACCGAAACCGACCCCGGACGGAGATTCCAAGATTATGACCCTTGAGAAGTTCCGTAAGCTGTCTCCACAGGAGAAATATGATTATTCTGTGAAGAATCCCGAGGACTACAAAGCCCTCTACACCAATAACGATACAGGAGGTAATGAGTAATGGCTCATAAGATTTATGACAACTTCTTCCTCTCCAATGAGGTTGAAGACCAGTTCAATTCCCACCTCGATTTACAGCAGTTCTGTACTGTTGATAACTCTCTTGTGGGTACTGCTGGTATGATTCGCAAGATTAACGTCTACAAGGCTACCAACGGCACTGAAAAGCTCGGTATGGGCGAAGGTAATACCAAGTCCATCGAGGTTTCTTACACTCCGGAGGAGTACAAGATTCTCATGGCACAGAACAAGTTCGAGTATTATGACGAACAGGAAATGACCGACCCTATGCTCGTTCCTGTCGGCACTCGTCACATGGGTACTGACCTGTTCAACACTGTGAATGGTGACATTTACGGTGAGTTCAAGAAGGCTACCATGGTTGTTCTTGCAGAGAAGTTCAACTTCGCCGCTTTCGTGGACGCTGTTGCAAGTCTGAACATCGAAAGCACTGACAATCAGCCGGAGAAGGTCGCTCCGCAGACGTTCGCTTTCATCAATGGTGCTGACACTGCCGAGCTTCGTAAGAATCTCGCAGAAGACCTCAAGTATGTGGAAGCATACGCACGTTCCGGCTATGTAGGTACTGTCGCTGGTGTGAACATTTACACCAAGAAGGACGCTACTAAGGGTACTGTCGTAGTTGCTACTCGACAGGCTGTAACGATTTTCAACAAGAAGGGTGTTGAAATCGAACAGGAGCGTGACGCAGACCATCGTAAGAATGATATTTACTCTCGTAAGTATTATCTTGCCGCTCTGACTGACGCTACTAAGGCTGTCAAGGTTTGCAAGGGTACGGCTAAGGTCACTACCGACACTACCGTACAGAAGGAAAAGGTCTACTACGCTAAGACCGACAACGGATACATCGTTGGTACTCCTAAGTCTGACCCTAAGACCGAAGGTTTTTACGAGATTACTTTTGCCTAAGTAAAGGAGGTGGACAACATGACCGAGGAAGAAAAGCTGATTGCTCTCAAAGCGATGGTCGGTGGTTCGGACAGTGACGAAGTGCTGTCCACCTATCTTAAACTGGCTGGTCGTAAAATCATCAATCGAGCATATCCGTATGATTCCAGCGTAACGGAAGTTCCGGCACAGTACGACACTCTCCAATGCGAGATTGCCGCTTATATGCTGAACAAGCGTGGTGCGGAGGGTCAGACCTCTCATTCCGAGAATGGTATCTCCCGAAGCTATGAAAATGCAGATGTTCCGTCTTCTATGCTCAAGGTGGTTACTCCTCATGTGGGGGTGATTAAATGAGAATGATGGAACGAAACAAGAGCAAATTCTTCTACGCTCTGTACAAAGAGAAAGTCCCTAAGACGGACGAATACGGAAATGTTACAGGGGAATATGAAATCATTCGAGACAACCCGGTAGAGTTCTCCGCTAATATCTCTGCCGCCAAGGGTGAAACAAGCACCCGACAGTTTGGAGAAAGCGAGAGCTATGACAAGGTAATTGTCATGGGGACGGACGCTCCCCCTATTGACGAGTACACAGTGCTATGGGTCGATAAAACGCCACAGGTTGATGAAACCGGGGCTTTGGTTACGAACGATGATGGTGAGGTCATTACTCCTCACGATTATATCGTCAAGAAGGTAGCCAAGAGCTTGAACAGCGTATCGGTTGCGATAAGCAAGGTGACTGTCAGTGGGTAGAAAAGTTATCTCATTCGGATTGTCAACGAGTGAAATCAACCGAGCTATGAAAGAGCTGGCTGATTACAAACAAGAAATCCTTAGAAAAACAGAACTCCTCCGAGAGAAAGTAGCCGAGCGGCTGGCTGATGAAGCGAAAAGCGGATTCAGCGGTGCAATCGTTGACGAGCTTATTCTCAAAGGAGGGCAAACTTCTCCACGATACGCACAAGTCGATGTGTCGGTTGACAATCGAGGGTCGGTTACTGTCGTTGTCGCAAGTGGTGAAGACGCTGTGTGGGTTGAGTTTGGTGCTGGTGTCTATCATAATGGCTCTCCCGGTTCGTCCCCTCACCCTCACGGTGCGGAACTGGGAATGACAATCGGTGGATTCGGTAAGGGTAACGGCAAGAAAGAAGTTTGGGGATTCTACGAAAATGGCGAATTGAAGCTGTCTCGTGGTACCCCGGCTCGTATACCGATGGCTCTTGCAATCACCACCGTTTGTAATGATATTCAGTCTATCGCAAAGGAGGTGTTCGGGTGATTGACATTGAGACAGAGGTATTCAGTATCGTGTCCGCAGAGGTGCGAAAGAAATACCCGAAACTCTATATGACTGGCGAATATGTCAAGTCTCCACCTTCCTTCCCTTGTGTCTCTCTCATTGAGACAGACAATCAAGTTTATCGAAACACTCGAGATTCCGGGTGTATCGAAAACCACGCACAGGTGCTTTACGAGGTCAATGTCTACTCTAACAAAACGAGTGGTAAGAAGACTGAATGTAAAGCAATCATCGCTCTCATTGATTCCAAGATGGAAGCACTCGGTTTCACACGAACCCTTATGAACCCTGTTCCCAACGAGGAAGACGCAACGGTTTACAGAATGGTGGCTCGATACAGGGCTATCGTCTCTAAAAACAAAACTATTTATAGGAGGTAAACAAGCATGGCTATTAGCACTTACAAGATTTTTCTCATGCAGAAGAACACTTCCGCATGGGAGAAGCTGATTGACATTAAGGAGTTTCCCGACCTCGGCGGTGCGCCGGAAATGCTGGAAACTACTACTCTGTCTGACAAAATGCAGACTTACATTCCGGGTATTCAGTCCCTCGATTCTCTTGAGTTCACTGCGAACTATACTCTCGAGGAGTACAAGAAGCTGAAAGCACTGGAAGGTACAGAGAAGGAGTTCGCCGTTTGGTTCGGTGGTACGGAAGCTGGCGATACCGTCACTCCTACTGGTGACAGCGGTAAGTTCAAGTTCAAAGGCTCTCTGTCTGTTTATGCTAACGGCGGCGGCACGAATGAGGTTGTCGAAATGACTATCACTATCGCTCCGTCTACTGTTATCAGCATGGACGCAGAGTAAGGAAAAATAAGGAGGATAAATCATCATGGCAAAGCAGTTGAAATTCACTTTCAAGGATAAAGAATATGTCCTTGAGTTCACTCGCAGAACGGTTACGGAAATGGAAAAGAAGGGCTTCGTTGCGGCAGAGGTCGAGAACAAGCCTATGTCCACTCTCCCGGCACTGTTTGAAGGTGCGTTCCTCGCACATCATCGTTTCGAGAAGAAGGAAGTTATCAACGAAATCTTCTCTCACATGACGAACAAGGAGGAGCTTATCGGTAAGCTGGCAGAAATGTACAACGAGCCGATTATGGCACTGGTCGAAGAACCCGAGGAATCCGAGGGAAACGTAAGCTGGACAGCGAGTTGGTAAGTGATTCGCTGTTGACAGATGAATCCGCTAACAAGGGGAGCGAGCGTGAGAATCGCTCTGCTCCCCCTTCTTATTCGGAGATTTTTCTCGCAAAGTTCCCCTATTACTTATCAATAGGCATGACGGAAGAACAATACTGGGATAGAGATTCCACTCTCGTGAAGTCCTACCGCAAAGCGGAGGAGCTTCGCAAAGAGAGGGTCAATCAAGAAATGTGGTTACAGGGTATGTACATCTATGACGCTATTTCTCGTCTGTCTCCGATTCTTCGTGCTTTCGCCAAAAAGGGAACGAAAGCCCAACCTTATGTCGAGGAAGCATATCCCATCAATAAAAAGACGGTGGAGGAAGCAGAACTCAAGAAGGAAAAGGCTAAGTCTGAAAAGGGTCTGCGCTATATGCAAGCGTATATGGTACAGGCAAATAAGCAGTTACAAGAAAGGAAGTGAGTTTTATGCCTACTACAATCGAACAACTCGAATTGGAAGTTCAGTCGAGTTCCACCTCGGCTGTCGCTGGTATAGACGCTCTTTCCGCTTCTTTGTCCAAACTCAAAAATGCAGTTAGGGGCGGTGTCGGATTAACAAGCGTTGCAAATCAAGTACGCAATCTCGATACCGCCCTTAAAAGCATGGATAGTTCCGGGGCAGACAAGATTGACAAGCTCGCTTCCAGTTTGGAAAAGCTGAAAGGTCTCGGCAGTCTCAAAATTTCGTCTTCCATCGGAAATCAGCTTCAAAATATTGGCAGTGCCGCCGCTTCCCTCACTGGGGTAGATTTCAGTGCTATGGAGAAGCTGGGTACAGCACTTCAACCGTTGAACAATCTGAACGCTTCCGGGCTAAAGTCCACTATCAATGCGCTCAATAAGTTACCGAAGCTGGCAGACACCCTCGACAACATGGATATGACTAAGTTCACCAGTCAGATTCAGCAGTTGTCTACGGCTCTTGCTCCGCTGACAAATCAGCTCAATGCTGTGACTGCGGCGTTCAATCGTCTTCCTACGAACATTCAGAGAGCTATTACCGTCACGAACAGAATCTCGCAAGAGAACAATAAGGCGGCAAATAGTTACATGAATCTGTATGCCAAAATCAAAATGGCTATGGGTGTTGTTCGTACTGGTGCGAGAGTAATCGCTTCGTGGATAACACAGTCCAACCAGTACATTGAGGATTTGAACCTGTTTACCGCTTCTATGGGTAAATACGCAGAGGAAGCACAGAACTACGCAGAAGCAGTCAGCGAAGCTCTCGGTATCGACCCGGGCGAGTTCATGCGAAATCAAGGTGTGTTCAACACCATCATTAGCGGTTTCGGCGTGGCGAGCGATAAAGCGTACCTCATGTCCAAGAACCTCACACAGCTCGGCTACGACATTTCTTCGTTCTTCAACATTTCGTTTGAGGACGCAATGCAGAAGTTACAGTCGGGTATCTCGGGTGAGCTTGAGCCGCTTCGTAGACTGGGTTACGACCTGTCTGTTGCAAGACTGCAAGAGGAAGCTCTTGCTCTCGGTATCGAGAAAAAGGTCTCTGCTATGACACAGGCTGAAAAGTCGCAGTTGCGTTACTACGCAATTATGACACAGGTAACTACCGCTCAAGGTGATATGGCTCGTACTCTGAACGCTCCGGCGAACCAGCTTCGTGTTTTACAGGCACAGGTTACGCAGTGTGCAAGAGCTTTGGGTAATATCTTTATCCCGGCTCTGAACGCAGTATTACCGTATGCAATCGCTTTGGCGAAGATTGTCCGTATGCTGGCAAACTCTATCGCAAGTCTGTTCGGATTCAAACTCCCGGAGGTGGATTATTCCGGCATTTCTGCTGGTGCTTCTGCGGTTAGCGATTTGGCTGACAACGCAGGGGACGCTTCCGATGGACTGGGTAAAGCCGGGAAAGCGGCTAAGAAGCTGAAAAATGCTCTGCTCGGTATTGACGAGCTGAACGTCCTGTCTAAAGACGATAGTTCCAGTGGAAGCGGTAGCGGCTCGGGTGCTGGTATCGGTGGTGGGGATTTAGGCATTGACCTTCCTACCTACGATTTCCTCGGTGACGCAATCACTTCTAAGGTTGACGAAATCGTTCAGATGATTAAGGACGCTATGTGGGAAATCACGGCTGTTATCAGCGGATTCTTACTGGCAATCGGTACTATCCTTGTTGTCACTGGTGCGAACATTCCTCTCGGTCTCGGTCTCATGGCTGTTGGTGCTGTCGGTTTAGCGGCTTCGGTAATGGCGAACTGGAACGGAATGTCGGAACGATTGGCGAAGGTACTCACACTCGTTACCGGGGTGCTGGGTGGCTTCCTGTTGGCTATCGGTGCTTTCCTTGCATTTTCGGGTGTCAATGTACCGCTCGGTGCTGGTCTCATGGTGGCTGGTGCGGCGGCTCTCGGTACTGCGGCTGTAATTAACTGGAAGTTCCTCAACGGAGACCTGTCGAACGCTCTGTCCATTCTTACGGCAATCGTGAGCGGTGCGTTGCTGGCTATGGGTGCATTGTTCGCCTTTACTGGCGTTGATGTTCCTCTCGGTATCGCATTGATGGCGGCTGGTGCTGTCGGCATGGTTACAGCAATCGGTCTCAACTGGGATTCGATGTCCGACCCTCTCCGTAGGACAATCGGTATGCTCGAAACCATTGTTGGAGGTGCATTACTGACATTCGGTGCAATTCTCGCTCTGACTGGTGTAAACGTTCCTCTCGGTGTTGCGATGATTGCCGCTGGTGCGGTTTCTGTCGCTTCGGCAGTGGCTTTGAACTGGAACTCCTTAACAGGTGATGTTCAAGAATCCGTACTAAGCATTGTGGCTATCGTGAGCGGTGCTTTAATCGGTGTCGGTGCAATCCTCGCTCTGACAGGAGTTGCAACCGGGCTGGGTATTGCGATGATTGCCGCTGGTGCTGTCGGTCTTGCCGCAACGGTCGGTTTGAATTGGAATAGTATGCCGGACAATATCAGAAAGGTTACTACGAAGATTCTTCTCATTGCTGGGGCGGCTTCCATTGCCATAGGTATGATTCTCGCTTTCACAGGAGTTGCAACTCCTCTCGGCGTAGGTCTTATCCTCGCTGGTGCGGCGGCTCTCGGTACGGCTGTGGCTCTTAACTGGGACACTTTGACAAACAAGCTAAAGGGCGTAACTACTAAAATACTTGCTATCGCTGGGGCGGCGGCTCTTGCAATCGGTATTATCCTGTGCTTCACCGGGGTTGGTATTCCTCTCGGTGTTGGATTGATATTATCGGGTGCGGCGGCTCTCGGTACAGCAGTAGCTATTAACTGGGAAACCATCAAAGAAAAAATCAAGGGAGTTTTTACCAAGATTAAATCAATGGCTGGTTCTCTCGGCAAACTCGCTATCGGTCTCATGCTGTGTCTGACAGGTGTTGGTATTCCTCTCGGTCTTGCTCTCATTGCAGATGGGGTCAAAGACTTCGCTACTGGAAAACCTGTTAGCTGGGGTTCGATGGTGAGCGGAATTAAGGAAGCTCTCGGAAATATATCTGACGAGTGGAACAAATTCAAAAAGAAGGTTAAGAACAGCAAGCCTGTTCAATTCCTTGCCGAAGTAAAAAACAATGCTTCGGAATGGTGGGACAACGTAAAGGGTTGGTGGTCTGACAAGACGAAAGACGGTCTATCTCTTGAAACTGGCGTAAAGCTCGTAAAAGATGGCTGGTCTTCTGTGAAGAACTGGATTGGTAACATTCCGGCTGTGAAACAGGGTGTCGGGCTTCTGAAATCCGGCTGGTCTACCGTGAAAAACTGGATAGGCAACATTCCTACCGTAGACCAAGCTGTCGCACTCGCAAAGAGTGGCTGGCAGACGGTCAAGGGCTGGATTGGCAATATCCCGGGAGTATCGCAAGCAGTAAGTCTTGCGAAATCCGGCTGGAACTCTGTAAGAGAGTGGGTCGGTAATATCCCGGTTGTCAGTCAAGGAATCTCGTTGCTGAAATCCGGCTGGACAACGGTTAAAAACTGGGTCGGCAATATCCCTACTCTGTCCCAAGCAATCAATCTCATTAAGAGCGGTTGGCAGACAGTAAAGGGTTGGATTGGTAACATTCCTACTCTGTCCCAAGCAATCAGCCTTATCAAGAGTGGTTGGACTACGGTTAAGAATTGGATTGGAAATATCCCGGTTCTTTCTCAAGGTATCAGCTTACTCAAGTCGGGTTGGACTACGGTTAAAAACTGGATTGGTAACATTCCTACGCTTTCGCAAGGAATCTCGTTGCTGAAATCCGGCTGGTCTACCGTAAAGAACTGGATTGGTAGTCTTCCTGTTATCGCTCAAGGTATTTCGCTTTTCAAGTCCGGGTGGACAACAATTAAGAACTGGATTGGTAGTCACACCGTAGGTGTCGGTATCTCTCTATGGAAAGACGGTTGGAGGTCTATCTCGAGCTTCGTTGGTACTTCGGTATCTGTCGGTATCTCGCTTTTCAAATCCGGCTGGACTTCTATTAAGAAGTTCTTCGGACTGGCGAACGGCGGTATCGTTGGTGCGAACGGCGGCGTGAAGATGTTCGCTTCCGGCGGTATCATCACTCCGAATATGTGGAAAGCAATGCCGAAATATGCTGGCGGCACGAACCGAGCGCATGGCTCTATGTTCGTTGCTGGTGAGAGCGGTGCAGAGTTGGTAGGTCATGTAAATGGTACTACCGAGGTGCTGAACCGATTCCAGCTTGCTTCTGTCATGCACAGCTCCATCGTAAGCGGTATGGCACAGTTCTCCGGGTACTGGCAGTCCATGTCTCGAGACATTGTGACTTGTGCGAACGGTATTATCAATGCCGTTGTCGTAAGTACCGCCGGAATCAACAATAACCTCGTGCTGGCTTCGGCAAGCGGTTATGACCCTTATAACTCGCTGGCACAGACGGTGTACGAAGATTCCAAGAAATCCTATGACGGTGCATATTCCGATGATTCGTGGTCTCGCAATATGCGTGAGTTCTACCACGAGTATGTCGAGCCTACACTCAAGGAAATCGCTACCGATACCAAGAGACAGGCAGACAAGAAGGAACAGACCATCGTAAAGGTCGGCAACCGTACAATCAATGACGCTGTTACCACGCAGAAGGAAGCGAACGGTTTCAGCTTCACCGAGTAAAGGAGGTGTGTAGCGATGGCATATTTAGCGATAAATGGTTATGAGCTACCACCTTGTAAACGAGGTGTGAGCGTAGTCGTAACCACCGTGGTTGACAGCGGACGAGACGCTAACGGTGCTGTTGTGGGTCAAAGAGTTGGACGAGACCAGTACAAGATAGATGGGCTTGAGTGGGCGTGGCTCACTGCGGCTCAATGGGAACGGATTCTCTCTATCTTGAGCAATTTCTTCGTCTATGTCGAATTTAATGACCCGGTAACAAACAAACGCAAAACCGTAAGAATGTACTGCGGAGACCGTACAGGAGAACCCTACTGGGTGACAGAAGACGGTACTCCAACGCATTATCGGAATTGCAAGGTAAATCTTATCGACACTGGCGAGTAAAGGAGGGGTTTTATGCAGAAAGTATCGAAAGCATACAAAGAAAGCATGAAGTCCTCTCTCCGTGAGAGAGCATACATTATGATTTCTTTCGGACTTGTGAACCAAGAAGCACAGGCGAAAGCTACGGTCGATAATGGCAGTTATGCCTACTACTCGAACAAGGACAATATCTTCGGAGAGCATATTGACGATACAGTCTATGCCACTCTCGAGGAGGAGTTCACGAAAGTAGATGGCTCTATGTTCTTTCTCCCTCGGGCTACCGAGGGAGGGAGATACTATGATACCGGGATTGTCTCGGACAAGCTGGTTTCCGAAGCTCGATGTGAAGTGGTTATCAGCTTGAACACAATCGCAACGGATTTCAAGGGTCTCACGATTAACTTCGGTGAGAATTACCCGGTCGATTTCGATATTGTCGGAAGTACCGGGCAGACCATTGAGTTTAGAGGGAATACAAAATCAAAGTGGAGTACCGAGGAAGTATTGGAAAATACAACCTATATCAAGCTGGTGTTCTACAAGATGAAGAATCCTCAAAGCCGTTTGCGTATCTACTCTATCATGTTCGGTTACGGACTTGTGTATTACAACGATTCTGTTATGAGTTCTGCTCTTGACAGTTACGTTTCCCCTATCGGGGCTGATGTTCCGCAGTTCGATTTTTCGGTAACGCTGAAAAACTACGACCACTACTTCAATGTGGATAACCCGAACTCGGCTATCAACTACCTCGAGACAGGACAGGAAATGGATATTATGTACGGTTATCAGACCCCGGGTTCTGACACTATCGAGTGGATTCAAGGAAACCACCTGTGGTGTTCCGAATGGGAAAGTGACGATAACACGGCTACAATCCGTTGCCAAGACATTTTCCGCAACATGGACGGCGAGTATGTGAAGGGTCTGTATAGTGCCGCTGGTAAAAGCTACTACGCACTGGCAGAGGAGATTTTGAAGGACGCTGGGATTTCCGAGTATTATATCGACCCACGTTTGAAGAAGCTCTACTCTAACAACCCGATTCCGAGAGTGAAATACAAAGAAGCATTGCAGATTATCGCAAATGCCTGTCGATGTGTTCTCACCCAGTCTCGAGACGGCAAGGTTCAAATCAAGTCGAATTTCATGCCGAGTGCTTCCATCGCAACCAACGGCGAGGAGACCTACTCCAATGCCGCAAACGTGCTGACGGACACACCGAAGGTCGAATATGCAACCCTCGCCGGGAATTATACCCCTACCGATGGGACGATGTTCTTCCTTCCGAGAAACGGCAAGGCGGCTCTGACAACCGGGTATGTCTCGAAGGAAATCTCCGGGGCAAACGGAACATTCACAAAGAATCCTGTCGTTACTATCACGATGGAAGCGATTCGAGCTTATTACGGTTTGAAGCTGGTCTTCGGTACAGCTCTCCCGGCGGCGTTCACAATCAGAACGTACAAGGGTGGCGAGCCTGTAAATGAATACCCGGTTGAGAAAGACGAAATCAACACCACTTCGATTATTCTTCGAGATTTCGATGATTTCGATGTGATGAAGATTGAGTTCACAAAAACCGCAGAGCCGTACAACCGTATCGTACTGAATTATTTCAGTTTGAGTGATGTTGTGGATTTCACCATGAATCGCCGGGACATGACCTCCTCCCCGAAAGCTATCAAACAGGAGCTTATCAAAGAGGTTATCGTCCCATGTTACACCTACCAAGAGAATAATCGAGAAGAAAACCTTGTCTATGAGGACATAGATGTAGTCGCTGGTGAGGTCGAGACTTATTACATTCAAGACCCTTCCTATGGTTATAAGGTGAAGCTCGATGAAGTCGAAGGTAAGGCAACCGTAGTGGCATGGAGTAACTACTTCGTTACCATCAAATTCAATGTCACTGGCTCGTTTAAGCTCGAAGTACAGGGTTATCGGTACAAAATCGTTGAGAAGTACGCTACGGTGTCTCTCAATGCTCGTGGTAAGACAGTCAAGTGGAAGAATCCTCTGATAAGTAATACCACGATGGCGAATGAGCTTGCCGCATGGCTGGCTGATTACTACACAGCCGGAATCGAGTACGAATACGATACTCGAGGAAATCCCGAGCTGGACGCTACCGACATTGTGTATCAAGAAAACGAGTTTCACGATGGTATGAGGGTAAATATCTACCGTCACACTGTCAATTTCAAGCAAGCATTTTCGGGTCGAGTAACCGCCCGAAGGATTGGAGGTTAAAATGTCGTGGTCTACACCGAAAACCGATTGGAACGGTGAGACTGTCGATGGTGTTTACACCGGGGACAGATTCAACGCCGTGGACCTCAATCGAATTAAGAACAACCTCGAATACCTCCGTGAGTTGGCTATCAAGATGTATGACGAGTTCGCTATTCAGTCTGTCGGAAGCGATAAGACCGTAAAGGACTACTTCTATGCTGATGAAATCAATGCACTGGAAGCGAACCTCGTTACCATCAATACCCACAGTCTCAAGAGGTCTTACGGCACTGCTCCTACCTATGCCGCCAATGGTAATACGATGGATTTCAAAGAACTCAATCGTTTGGAGGGAGCAATCCTTGACCTTTACGACAGGCTCACCAATGAGAGTGAGGAAAGGAGGACATTCACATGGAATTTTGGTATGAAGGGAGGGTTATAAATGGCGTGGAAATTACTTCCTACTGATTATACGGACGCTGTTTGGAGTGGTCTGAAAAGATACACACAGGTCGATAACTCCGATGGTACGGTATCGTTCAACGATGTTACGACCTACACCAATAAGGAGAAATCCTTCTTCGGTGCGAAAGACGCTAACCGTATGAACGAAGCTCTGAACTACATCATGTCTATGCTGGAAAACGGCACGAACTTGTATGAGGAGTTTCAGACCTACTTCACCACGCAGAAGGAGCTTTTCAAAAGCTCGGGTGATAGTTCTTATCAAGAGCTGACCCAGTATTTCGTAAACCTCAAGGCACAGGGCGATTCGTCTTTGGCACAAATCGAAAAGACCTATGAGGAACACATGACTACCTACGAGGGCGAGCAGACTGCGGCATTTAACACATGGTTTGCTGGTATCAAAGGTAAGCTGAACGAAGATATTGCCGGAAGTCTGCAAAATCAGATTACCGAAGTAGACGAGCGTTTGGCGGCACTGGAACACATGACCTTGAAGAACCTTTTCACTGTACCTGTTGCGATTGACAACACTGGTACTACGCTTCTTGCTGACGATTTGGGTAATGCAATCGTGGCAGATTGGAAATATAAGGAGGAATAAAAATGAGTGCAATCAGTATTGAAACCAAGAAAGTGACGGAACTCACGGCGTTCACCACACCGACCGATTCGTGTCTGATTCCGATTCACGATGGCACAGGCTTGAAGAAAATCACCTTTGCCAATTTCAAAGCCAAGGCGGTTGAGGGTACGGAAGCGAAAATCGCTCCTCTGCTCTTTAACAACGCCGGTGCGCACAATGCAATTTACCGTGGCAAGTCGCTGGGTAGCACCGTGACTACCGCACAGTATGCCGCTATCAAGGCTGGTACATTCGATGATTTATACATCGGTGATTACTGGACTATCGGCGGTGTCAACTACCGTATTGCGGCGTTCGATTACTACCTCAACAGTGGTGATACGAACTGTACTACCCACCATGTAGTTATCGTGCCGGACACTTGCCTGTACAACGCACAAATGCACAACACCAGCTCCGGCGGTTACGAAGGTGGTGCGGCAAATACTACGGCTGGCGGCTATGTTGGCTCGGATATGTACAAGAGCAATCTCGAACAGGCTAAGACCAC
>ERZ1027237.585-NODE-585-length-19116-cov-6.070458_pt1 | contig 19116 bp, 20 predicted proteins | sample MGYA00519264_ERZ1027237 | MGnify/ENA primary metagenome ERZ1027237 (study PRJEB26926, sample SAMN06164640) | human gut metagenome | biome: ENVO:00009003; feature: ENVO:2100002; material: ENVO:00002003 | host: Homo sapiens | place: USA | collected 2012 ...
GAGATGCAGCGTAGTCTCGTGGGCTCGGAGATGTGTATAAGAGACAGCTGTACCGGCGGGCGTCCCGCGTCAGCATGGGCAACGTGTTTCTGGTGCCGTGGACGTATCTGCCGGAGGAGGGCGACTGGACGGGGACGCTCCGCGAAATGGGCTTCGTCACGGCAGCCATGGCGCTGCGGCAGGACTCTCTGCGGCTGGACGATCCCCGTTTGCTGGGCGCCGAAAAGCTGGCCGTGGTGCTGGGCACCGAGGGCGATGGGCTGGCGGACGGCACCATCGCGCAGTGCGACTATACGGTGATGATCCCCATGACCCACGGAGTGGACAGTCTGAATGTGGCGGCGGCCAGCGCCGTGGCCTTCTATCAGCTGGGGCTTCAATGCCGCGACAAGTAAAAAAGAGTCCCGCAGCATACGCTGCGGGACTCTTTTTTCCGGGTTTTTACAGGCCCAGCGCCGCCTTCAGGGCGTCCACGCGGTCGGTCTTTTCCCAGGACACGCCCAGATCCTCGCGGCCCATGTGGCCGTAGGCCGCCAGCTGGCGGTAGATGGGCTTGCGCAGGTCCAGATCGCGGATGATGGCGGTGGGGCGCAGGTCAAAGACCTTCTCCACAGCGGCCTCCAGCTTGTCGTCGGCCACCACGCCGGTGCCGAAGGTCTCCACCAGCACGCTGACGGGACGGGCCACGCCGATGGCGTAGGCCAGCTGGACCTGGCACTTCCGGGCGAGGCCCGCGGCCACCACGTTCTTGGCCACCCAGCGGGCGGCGTAGGCCGCAGAGCGGTCCACCTTGGTGGGGTCCTTGCCGGAGAAGGCGCCGCCGCCGTGAGGAGCGCTGCCGCCGTAGGTGTCCACAATGATCTTGCGGCCGGTGAGGCCGGTGTCGGCGGCGGGGCCGCCGTTGACGAAGCGGCCGGTGGGGTTGACGTAGATCTTGGTCTCATCGTCCAGCAGGTCGGCGGGAACGGTGGGCTTGATGACCAGCTCGATCATGTCCTTGCGGATCTGCTCCAGAGACACGTCGGGGCTGTGCTGTGTAGACAGGACCACGGTGTCCACGCGGATGGGGGCGCCGTCGTCACCGTACTCCACGGTGATCTGGGTCTTGCCGTCGGGACGCAGGTAGTCCACCAGACCCTGCTTGCGCACGTCGGTCAGGCGCTTGGCCATCTTCTGGGCGATGGAGATCGCCAGAGGCATCAGCTCCGGCGTTTCGTCGCAGGCGTAGCCGAACATCATGCCCTGGTCGCCGGCGCCGTTGTCCAGTTCGCTCTCGCCCCTGGCCTTGGCCTCGTAGCTCTTGTCCACGCCCAGCGCGATGTCGCCGGACTGCTCGTCGATGTTGGTGATAACGGCGCAGGTGTTGCCGTCAAAGCCGTACTGGGAGCGGTCGTAGCCGATGTCCAGCACCACCTGACGGGCGATCTTGGGGATATCCACGTAGCAGCTGGTGGTGATCTCGCCCATGATGTGGATCAGGCCGGTGGAGGCGCAGGTCTCGCAGGCCACGCGGCCGTTGGGGTCCTGCTCAAAGATCGCGTCCAGCACCGCGTCGGAGATCTGGTCGCAGATCTTATCGGGATGCCCCTCGGTAACGGATTCGGAAGTAAACAGATGTCTTGCCATGATAATTTCTCCTTTCTTTTGGGAACACGCAATAAAAAAGCGCTCTGTCCGAACCGACAGAGTGCTGAAGCTTTCTTGCCTTCCCTCATCTTTCGATTCGTTCGCCGGATTTGGCACCTTGAAAAAACAGGTTGCCGTGGCTTCATCGGGCCGGTCCCTCCGCCACTCTTGATAAGGTATTCACTTGTATACGTATCATAGCACATTTTTCGCGGTTGTCAATAGATTTCCCGTAAAAACTGCAAATTATCCACTTTCCGGAAACTTTTTTATTGTTCAAAAAAATGACATGACTTTTTTCGTCCTATGCGCTACAATAGGCGTTACTTGAATTGATACAGGAGGACGTTCCCCTTGAAAAAGCTCTATGACGGGGTGCAGCGCTTCTGCGCCGCCCACCCCCGCTTTGGTATTCCCAATCTGATGCGCGTCATCGTCATCGGCAACGCGGCGGTGTATATCCTGTCCATGCTGACAATGTACACCAATCCCGCCGCGCTGGACTTTCTCAAATTCAACCTGAACGGTCTGCTCCACGGCGAGATCTGGCGCATCGTGACATTCATCTTCTATCCCAGCGCCAGCTCCCCGCTGATGCTCATCATCAGCCTGTACTTTTACTACTGGATCGGCTCGACACTGGAGCAGCAGTGGGGCACCGCCAAGTTCAATCTCTACTACTTCAGCGGTATGCTCCTGACGGTGATCGGCGCCATTCTGGCCAGCCTTATCACCGGCAACAGCTTCATCAGCGTGGCGGGCACCACCTACGTGAACCTGTCCATGTTCTTCGCCTTCGCCATGCTGTTCCCCGACACCACGGTGCTGTTCATGTTCTTCCTGCCCGTGAAGATGAAGTGGCTGGCGTATCTGGACGGTGCGCTGTTCGCCTTCGACATCATCCGCGCCATTGGCCAGCACAACTGGGCAGGCGTGGTACTGCCGGTGGTGGCGCTGCTGAACTTCGCCGTGTTCATCTGGCCGGAGGTACACTATCTGGCCAACCGCACCAGGCAGCAGTACAGCCCCAGGACCGTGCAGTTCAAGCAGGCGGTAAAGCAGCAGGAGAAGGAAAAGGGCTATCACCACAAGTGCGCCGTGTGCGGCCGCACCGACACCGACTACCCCGATCTGCAGTTCCGCTATTGCAGCAAGTGCGCGGGCTACCACTGCTTCTGTCAGGATCACATCTTCAACCACGTACACTTCACCGAGGAGTGAGTGCAAAGCACCCTCCGGCCTGTTGGCCGGAGGGCGCTTTTTTGTTTATTCACGCTCCGCCGCGCCGCTGACGATGTGGTAGTAGGCATTGGAGGTCAGCTTATAGGCCAGCGTATACAGCAGGGCGAAGGCCACGTAGCAGACGACGGTGGTGCCGATGAGCAGCGAGGTGTTGCTGAGGTTGAACAGCAGCAGGAGCTTGTGGATGAAGGGGAAGGCGAAGCACAGGTGGACGCCGGACAGGGCCATGGGCAGGAAGAACACGGTGAGCAGCTGGGAGTTGATGCTGCGGCGGATGTCCTGCTTCGTCATGCCCACCTTCTGCATGATGGCGAAGCGGCTCTGGTCCTCGTAGCCCTCGCAGACCTGCTTGTAGTAGATGATGGACACGGCGGCCAGCGAGAACACCGCGCTGAGCATGATGCCCAGGTAGAACAGGCCGCCGTAGGCGCCGTAGAAGTCGCTGCGGTTGGCCGCCAGAGACTCCACCTCCCAGCCGGTGGTGAGGTCGGTCTCCGCGTTGACGTTGTACAGGGCCAATTGCAGCGCGTCCGTCAGGCTCGCAGGCACGCCGTCCGTCCCATAGGAGGCGGAGCCGCTGTGCTGCGCGTCGTCAGGCAGGTCACTGTCGAACTGGTAGTACCAACGAAGCTGGACGGAGAGGTCGCTGTTGGCGGACAGATCCAGCAGCAGCCGGGCGGCGCTGTCGAAGTCGGGCACCACCACGTAGAGGGACGGCGTGACATCGGCGGCGGCGGCGCCATTGACGGCACAGCGGTCCAGCAGGGACTTCACGCGCCACGTGGTATCGCCCACGGTGAACTGCGGGGCCGTGTAGGTCATGCGGTGGCCGTAGACATAGACCTCATCACCCGACAGCGTCAGCTCCGTGCCCGTGAGGGTGTTGTAGTCCGACAGGGGGATCAGGGTCACGCGGGTCACCTCCGAAGCCGGACCGCCGCTGTCGCTGGCGCTGCGCAATGCGCCATCCGGCGTCAGTATGCCGTAGAGCCATGCGGCGCGGTAATCCTGCACATTGTCGCGGGAGGAGCCCATGGCGTCCGCGGCGTCCGCCACGGCGGCGCGGAGGATGTCCAGATGCGCTTCGTCCATCTGGTCCAGCCGGTCGCCGAAATAGCACTCCACGCCAATGTCACGGGGATAGCGCTGGCGCAGGGCGTCCTCCACGCCGTAGTACATGCAGGTGGTGGAGGAGAGCATCACCAGCACCATGGTGGCCAGCACGCAGATGCTGGCAAGGCCCGCGCCGTTGCGCTTCATGCGGTAGGCCATGGAGGAGACGGACACGAAGTGGCGGGGCTGATAGTAGTAGCGGGGGTTTTTCTGGAGCATGCGGCACAGGGCCACGGAGCCAGCGATGAACAGCAGGTACGTGCCCACAATGACCATGATGACCGCCACGAAGAACCAGATCAGTGCCTCCAGCGGCTCGCGGATGGACACGGCCAGCCAGTACGCGCCGCCCAGCAGGGCGATGCCCAGCACGGCCAGCGCCCACCTGGCGCGAGGCGGCTTCTCGCCTACGGACTCGCTGCGCAGCAGGGCCACGGCGCTGACGCGGTGCAGCTCCCACAGAGAGCGCAGGAAGATCAGGGCGTGGATGGCGGCGAACAGGCCCAGCGTCAGAAGCAGCGAGGGAATGCTGACGGTGAAGGTGTAGGCGATCCGGAGGTGGAGGAGCTTCAGCAGGGCCACCTCCGCCAGCTTGGACAGCAGGATGCCCAGCGCCAGACCGATGAAGGTAGTGGCGCCGCAGGAGAGCAGCGTCTCCCACAGCAGGATGCGGGCGATGTTGCCCTTGCCCATGCCCAGCACGTTGTACAGGCCGAACTCCCGGCTGCGGCGGCGAATCAGGAACGAATGGGTGTAAAAGAGGAAGATCAGGGCGAAAAAAGCGATGACCACGCTGCCGAGGCTCATGATCAGGGCCGTGCTGCGGCCGCCGGACATCTGAGGCAGTACAGAGGACACCGACAGGCCCATGAGGATGTAGAACATGGCGGTGACGCCGGTGCAGGTCAGCAGGTACGGCAGGTACAGCCGGCGGTTCTGCTTCATGCCCGTCCACGCCAGACGGGGGTAAAATCCGCGGTTCATCGTGCGTCACCGCCTGCCTGCAGCATGGTCAGGGTGTCGGAGATGACCTGATAGAAGCCGGCGTCGCTGCTGTCGCCGCGGTAGACCTGATGGAATACCTCGCCGTCCTTGATGAACAGCACGCGGCCGGCGCGGCTGGCCGCCTTGACGGAGTGGGTGACCATGAGGATGGTCTGGCCCCGGCGGTTCACGTCGCCGAACAGCGTCAGGAGCTCATCGGTGGCCCGGGAGTCCAGTGCGCCGGTGGGCTCGTCCGCCAGCAGCAGGCGGGGCTGGGTGATAAGTGCGCGGGCCACGGCGGCGCGCTGCTTCTGGCCGCCGGACACCTCGTAGGGGTACTTTTTCAGCAGGTCCGCGATGCCCAGCTGGTCCGCCAGAGGACGCAGGCGGTCACGCATCTCGCTGTACGGGCGGCCCGCCAGCACCAGCGGCAGATAGATGTTGTCCTCCAGCGAGAAGGTATCCAGCAGGTTGAACTCCTGAAACACGAAGCCCAGATGGTCACGGCGGAAGGCGGCGGCATCCGCCTCCTTCACGGCGGACAGGTCACGTCCGTCCAGACGCACCGTGCCGGCAGTAGGGGTATCCAGCGCCGCCAGAATGTTCAGCAGCGTGGTCTTGCCGGAGCCGGATTCGCCCATGATGGCCACATATTCGCCCTGCTCCACCGTGAACTCCACGTTGTGCAGGGCCTCCACGCGGCTGCCGCCGAAGCGGGTGGTATACACCTTGCGCAGACCGCTGACTTCCAGAATCGACATAAAAACGACCTCCTTTTGTTTGCAGGCCACAGTATAGCAGGGGCGGGAAACGGCTGCCATAGCGTTGGCTTACATTTCCCGCCCATATTCTAACAGAATTGTAAGATTTCAGACGCTCACTCCAGAGGGCCGGTGCGGCGGCTCAGGTCCAGACGCAGCACGGTGCCCTCCCCTGCCGCAGACGATGCGGTGATGGTATGCCCCAGGTCGCGGCAGATGCGGCGGCAGAGGTACAGGCCGATACCGCTGGCCTGCCGGTAGGTGCGGCCGTTGCGGCCGGTGTAGCCGCGGTCGAAGATGCGGGGCAGATCCTCCGCCGTGATGCCGATGCCGGTGTCGCGGATGCAGAGGGTGGCAGGGGCCGCCGCGTCGATGGTGATGCTGCCGCCCTCCGGCGTGTATTTCAGGGCGTTGGACAGCACCTGCTCCACCACGAAGCCCAGCCACTTCTCGTCTGTCACCACCGACAGATGCAGCGGCTCATAGTGCAGGGTGAGCCTACGGTCGATGAATTCCCCCGCGAATTTCCGCAGGCTCTGGCGGATGATGCCGTCCAGATCGCAGGCGCGGATCACATAGTCGCTGGTCCCCTCGTCCAGGCGCAGGTACATCAGCACCATGTCCACGTACTGCTCGATGCGCAGCAGCTGGCTCATGAGCCGGCGGGCATTGGGGGTGTCGTCCGGCTGGAGGGTCAGGCGCATGGCGGCGATGGGGGTCTTGATCTGATGGACCCAGGCGGTGTAGTAGTCCACCATCTCCCGATAACGGGCGGCATCGGCCGTCTCCCGCTCCGATGCGGCGCGGCGCAGGGCGGCGATGGCGGCCATGCAGTCGGCCTCCCCAATGGAGGCGGGGTCCGGCAGGTCCATGAGCTGGGCGTTAGCCGCCGTCTGGAGCTCCGAGAGCTTCCGGTGGCGGCGGAGAGTACAGATATAGTCCCAAGCTGCGGCGGCCAGACACAGCAGCAGGCTCAATAACGCAGGGTAGGCCACTGCCGCCAGCGGCAGGCCATACAGAGCAAAGCCGGCCGCCAGCAGGCCCCAGCTCAGGATGAACAGTAATATCGCCAGACGGTGCTGGCGGAGGTAGCGTCTGAAAAATTCCATAGTTCTCCTTATGTCAGTCCTGTGTCAGTCCTGCGCCACCAGATAGCCCACGCCGTGGCGGGTGGTGATGAAATCCTCCAGCCCCGAGGCGGTCAGCTTCCTGCGCAGGCGGTTGACGTTGACCGTCAGGGTATTCTCGTCCACGAAGCTGTCCGTCTCCCACAGGGTCTGCATCAGCTTTTCACGGCTGACCACCTGTCCCGCCCGCTCCATAAGGCACAGCAGGATGCGGTACTCGTTTTTCGTCAGGTCGACGGACGCGCCGCCGTACTCCAGCTTCTGCACGTCCGTGCGCAGGCGGGCCCCGCGGCACACCGGCACCGGCGGCTGCACCGCAAAGTCGTAGGTGCGGCGCAGCAGGGCCTGCACCTTGGCCATCAGCACGTTCCGGTCAAAGGGCTTGGCGATGAAATCGTCGGCGCCCATGTTCATGGCCATGACGATGTTCATATTGTCCGCCGCCGAGGACAGGAAGATGATGGGCACGCGGCTGGTGCGGCGGATCTGGCGGCACCAGTGGTAGCCGTCGAAAAACGGCAGAGAGATGTCCAGCAGAATGAGGTGCGGGCCGTAGGCCGCGGCCTCCTCCGCCACGCGGCGGAAATCCGAGACGCAGCGGGCCTCCAGCGCCCAGGACTCCGCCTGTTCACAGACGGCCTGCGCGATGGCGGCGTCGTCCTCCACGATGAAAATACGGTACATGGCGCTCCCCTCCCCTGCTTCTTCGCTGCCAGTTTATTATACCCGACAGGAGGGCCGGTGGCAAGCCGCCGGAGCTTACGACTTTTTTAATTTTTGGGGTTGACAGCAAACTGTGTTATTCGTATAATACAGTTAACGACCGTATTACACAGCTAATACAGTTTCGCAGAAAGGAGGCGAGGCGCGTGATCTCATTTCAGGACTTCCGACAAACGGACGGCACCCCCATCTATCTCCAGATCGTCCGATACATCCAGCAGGGGCTGGCGGCAGGCACCATACAGGACGGCGACGAGCTGCCGTCGCGGCGGGTGGTGTCGGCGCTGCTGGCAGTGAATCCCAACACCGTGCAGAAGGCTTTCAAGCTGCTGGAGGACGAGGGGCTGGCCACGTCCCGTGCCGGAGCCAAGAGCTGTATCCAGGCGTCGCCGCAGCAGATCGAAGCCCTGCGGCAGGCGATGCTGGAGACGGAGATGCAGGCCATGGTGGACGCGGCACGGCGCATGGGGCTGAGCCGTGAGGAGGCCCACCGCCTGCTGGACGCACTGTATGACAAGGAGGGAGCGGAGGTATGAGAAAGCATTTATCCGTACTGGGGCTGGCGGCCCGAGGCGCGGTGGGCCGCATACTGCTCATCACGGTGCTGACAGCGGCACTGGCAGGCGCGCTGCTGTATCTGGTGCCGGCGCAGACGCCCAGCCAGTCCACGGTATATCCCGACGGGAAGGTCGTGACATATACTCCCAGCGACTACTGTTATCTGCCATCCCGCACCGGCGTTACGGCGGTGTGCGCCGTGGGACTGGCGGGTGTGATGACGGTGCTGAGTCTCAACGGCTGCGGCTACGGGACAAAGACGGATCTGACCATGCGGCGGCTGCGCATCGGCGAGGGCGCGGCCAACCTGTGGTGGATGGCGCTGAACGCCGTGTGCCTGCTGTTCTACTGGGCGGTGATGGCGGCGGTGACGGTGCTGGTATTGCAGCTGCGCATCCGGAACATCGTACCGGACAACGCATTATACACGCCCGGGCGGCAGACGCTGCTGCTGGCGGTGTATGCCAGCAGCTTCCTGCACCATCTGATGCCCGTGCGGGACACGCTGGTGTGGGCAGAGGACGGACTGCTGCTGGCGCTGTGCGCCGCGGCGGCGGCGCGGTTCTCCCAGGCCCAGCGCCAAGGAAAATTCAGCATCGCGCCTATTGCGGCGCTGGCACTGACCATCGGCGGCTTCTTCCCGCGGATGGGCGCTGCCTCCACATTCATATGGGCTTTTGTGGCCGCAGCGGGCGCGGGACTCTGCGTGGTGCTGCTGCAGAAAGGAGAGACGGAGGATGCCGAAAAACAGGACTTCCGCGTGCGGCAGGATGCTTGAGCACGTCCTGCCCCCCAACGTACCGGCGGACACCATGCAGGGCATCATCGTCGGCAGTCTGGCCATCGGCACACTGACGGCTGCCATCGACTTCACCGTGCATTACGCCGCGACCTACCGCGGCATGTTCTACTGGGACGGACGGCTGATGGACACGGCGCTGATGGGCCCCTTCTCCGCCTATGTGGAGCCGGTGGTCATCGTGTTCGGCGTGGTGGTGCTGCTGGCGCTGCTGTCCGCCGTGATGCTGTACAGCTCCTATTATCTGGGCGGGCGCAGCATCTACCTGATGCGCCGTCTGCCCGATGGGCGGCAGACCCTGCGGCGGCAGGTGTGGACCGCGCCGCTGGTCTGGGCGGTGTGCGCCGTGGCCGCGGCGGCGGTGGTGCTGGGGCTGTGCTATCTGGCGTGGCGGTTCATCACGCCGGAGCAGTGCATTCCCACGGCGGAGAATATCCAGCGGGTCATGAACGCCATTGCCGCGTCGCCCTATTCGCACTACTACGGTTAAGGAGGGATCACATATGCTTGAGATCAGCCATATCAGCAAGAAATACGGTTCCAAGGAGGCGCTGCACGATGTATCCCTGACGCTGCCACAGGGGCAGATCGTGGGGCTGTTCGGGGAGAACGGCGCGGGCAAGACCACGCTGATGAAGTGCGTGCTGGGTCTTGTGCGGCACGAGGGCACCGTGACGCTGGACGGCGCCGCCATCGACCGCACCAACATCGACCGGCTCAGCTTTGCCACCTGCGAGCACTCGTTTTTCCCCGGGCTGACGGCGGCGGCCCACCGGGACTTCTACGCCGCCCACTTTCCCCGCTTCAACGACAAGCGGTTCCATGGGCTGATGGAGTTTTTCGATCTGCCCACGGACAAGAAGCTGCGCAGCTTCTCCGCCGGTATGCAGAACCAGTTCGAGGTCATCATGGCGCTGTCGCAGGGCGCGGACTACATCCTGATGGATGAGCCCTTCGCCGGAAACGACATCTTCAACCGCGAGGACTTCTACAAGGTGCTGCTGGGTATCCTGACGGAGCGGGAGACGGTGCTTTTGAGCACCCATCTCATCGAGGAGGTGAAGGACTGCATCTCCCGGGCCGTACTCATCCGCGAGGGCGGCATCGTGGGGGACTGCTCCGCCGAGGAGCTGGAGGAGTCCGGCAGGGATCTGATGGGCTATATCAAGGAGACGTATCACTACCGGCCGGAGCGTGTCAGTCAGGCACTGGATGCCCTGACGGACGGAGAGGAGGGCGAGGACACATGAAACAGAGCCTTGCGGCTGCGGCGGCCATGCTGGTGCTGGCGGCGGCGGTACTGACGGCGGCCAATACGGCGCTGGACGCCACCGCCGTGCCGACACCCTACACCGCCGTCCTCTCCCACGGCGACGCCGCAGCGGCGGAGGGCCTGCGCTTCCGCACCGCCGCGCGGTTCGGCAGCTGCCTGCGGTGGGACACGGTGTACGACGCGGGGGCCAATACGTGGGAGTCGGAGGAGTCCTTTGCCATGCGGGTCTACAACAACGCCTACACCCAGTATGACGATGTAACGGATCGTCCATCGTGGGAGAGCTTCAACACGCGGTACATCAATGCGGCGATCCGGCGGGAGGATGCGCTGGGTGCGCACCTGCGGCAGGCCGCGGAGGCCCGGAATCGTGGGAACGGCTACGAAAGCAGCTACACCGAGCGGGTAATGCTGCGGGAGTACTATGAGGCGTATCCCCTGTACCTGGCGTCCGATGCGCACAGCGTGGGGCAGCTGTTTGACGACTACAGCGACTACGATGAGCTGACGTTCCCCATGTTCGACAGGCTGCGCATCCCGGTGGGGGATACGGACTGGATGGAGCCCAGCGTTGTTACCGGTTCCTCCGGAATGATGTATCTCACGGGCGACACGCGGCTGCGCACGCAAAACCGGTTCACGCCGCTGTCTCTGGGGTGCGAGAGCGGTACGCTGGTGACGGTGGGCTTTTCCCCCGACGCGGAACCCCAGGCGGAATGGGCGCCGGAGGGCTTCGGGCTGTGGTACATCCCGTTCATCAAGGAGAGCGGCACCAGCCGGGCCGGAGGCGGCTACACCTACACGCGGGTGGATGCGGACAATGCGCAGCTGGTGTGTGAGCTGGACATCGCCGCGCAGCGGGTGGTGGGCTTGCAGTACAGCGGCGACCGGTCAGAGGTGCTGCTGACCACCGCTGAGGACGGTCAGTACGTGCTGCGCATTCTGGACGCGGCGGACTTCCGCTGCAAGCAGATCGTCCCGCTGGCGGAGGTGGGCAAGCTGCTGCACTGGGAGGGCACCGTCGGCACCGGAGCCGGTTTTGCCTATCAGGAGAGCCGGTCGGACTACCCCACCGTGACCTATCACAGTGAGGACGACCTGCTGGTGGCCGCTGCGGGCAAGACGCTGGTGGTGCTGCTGCCGGAGGGCGGCGGCTGGGCCGTGGAGTTCACCACGCCGCTGCTGTGGCCCACATGGCAGGACGATGGAACGCTGGACTGGGGCGCGGCCATGCTGACGGACGCTGCGGACGCGTGGTACTACGGCAACTCCACCATCGATCTGACGGACGAGGTGGACCGCATGCCCATGTGCTGGCAGGACGGGAAGCTGGCGCTGGCCGCCAACGACTACAGCGGCGAGCAGACGCTGGTGGAGGTCTACGACCGAACGGGGCTGCGGTACGGTGCGCTGCTGGACGCGGGGCTAAGTGCGCAGGAGCGCTCCAGCTTCGGCTTCAGCGCGGCGCGGGAGTATCCCGAGCTGGTCTGGGAATAAACAAAAATCAGCCCTCCGGCACTTCTGAAGTGTCGGAGGGCTGCTTTTTCTGCTGATTTTGGGGCGTTATTCCACGGTGACGCTTTTGGCCAGATTGCGGGGCTTGTCGATGTCGCAGCCACGGGCCAGGGCGATGTAGTAGGCCAGCAGCTGCAGGGGCACCACGCCCAGCTGGGGCAGGAGCATGGTCTCCGTCTCCGGCACAGTAAGGACGCGGGCCACGCGGCTGTGCATCCGCTCCGCGCCGGTCTCAGTGGTCAGGGCCAGCACCCGGGCGCCCCGGGCCTGCACCTCCACCACGTTGCTCATGGCCTTGTCGAACAGAGGCATATACGTGGCGGCGGCGATCACCGGCGTGCCCTCCTCAATAAGGGAGATGGTACCGTGCTTCAGCTCGCCGGAGGCGTAGGCCTCGGAGTGGATATACGAAATTTCCTTCAGCTTCAGGCTGCCCTCCAGCGACAGGGCGTAGTCCAGATTGCGGCCGATGAAGAAGATCTGCTCATGACCCGCCAGCTCCCGAGCCGCGGCCTGTATCTCCGCGGTGTCGGAGAGGATATGGGCCATCTGGGCGGGCAGGGCCTCGATGCCCTGCACCATGGCGGTGTAGGTGTCGAAGTCCACGGTGCCTAAAATATCGCCGAAGTACAGGCCCAGCAGGTTCAGCACCACCATCTGGGTGCTGTACGCCTTGGTGGTGGCCACGGCGATCTCCGGCCCCGCCCAGGTATACAGCACGTCGTGGGACTCCCGGGCGATGGAGGAGCCCACCACGTTGACGATGGACAAAATGCGGGCGCCGCGCTTTTTGGCCTCCCGCAGGGCGGCCATGGAGTCCAGCGTCTCGCCGGACTGGCTGATGACGATGACCAGGTCGCCCTTGCCCACGATGGGGTCGCTGTAACGGAACTCGGAGGCCAGGCTCACCTCCACAGGGCGGCGGAGCAGGCGCTCCAGCACGTACTTGCCCACCATGCCCACGTGGTAGCTGGAGCCGCAGGCCACGATGCACACGCGGCCCAGCTCCCGTATCTCACGATCCGTCATGGTCAGGTCGCTGAGCACCACGCGGCCGTCCCGGATGCGGCCGGTGATGGCGCGGGCGATGGCGTCGGGCTGCTCGTAGATCTCCTTGAGCATGAAGTGGTCGTAGCCGCCTTTTTCCGCAGCGTCCACATCCCAGTCGATGTGGTGATGCTCCTTTTCGATGGGGCGGCGGCGCTCGTCATAGATGCGGATGCCGCCGCATGTGACGATGGCCAGCTCGCCGTCGTCCATGTACACGATATCCCGTGTGTGGCGCAGCAGCGCCGTCACGTCGGAGGCGATGAAGTTCTCTCCGTCGCCGTAGCCCAGCAGCAGCGGCGCGTCCTTGCGGGCGGCAATGAGCCGATCCGGCGCGTCGGCGCAGACGATGCCCAGCGCGTAGGCGCCCTCCACGGCGGAGAGCATGCTGTTCACTGCCTCGAACACGTCGCGGCTGGCGGCGTAATAGTAGTCCAGCAGCTGGGCCACCACCTCCGTGTCCGTCTCGGAGCGGAAGGTGTAGCCCTTGGCGGTGAGTTGGGCGCGAAGCAGGGCGTAGTTCTCGATGATGCCGTTGTGGACAACGGCGAACAGGCCGCTCTGGCTGACCTGGGGATGGGCGTTGATGTCGTTGGGCTCGCCATGGGTGGCCCAGCGGGTATGGCCCACGCCCAGCGTACCGGTGAGGGTGCGGCCCTCCTCCGTCAAATCGGCCAGCGCCTGCAGGCGGCCTCTGGTCTTGCAGACCTGCAAGCCCTCGGGGCCGCAGACAGCCATGCCCGCCGAGTCGTAGCCGCGGTACTCCAGACGGCGCAGGCCGTCCAGCAGGATGGGGGCGGCTTCCTGCGTGCCCACGTATCCCACGATTCCACACATATTTGATTTTCCTCCTGAAAGATATGATCTCTGTCGGAAGAACAAACGCGCAGACCATTTGTGTCTTCGCATCCGGTCACAGTCCCTCTGTTTTGCGGTCGCCCGCATATTTATGAGCTGTGTGCGCATCCGGACGATGCGGAGGAGCATCCGCCGAATTTTCGATCGCTCCCCACCTCGTTATCCCACGGCGGCGGAAAAGAAAAATATCCGCCGGCCTGCCGGCAAGAGATTTTTCGTCAAGACAAGGCGCAAAAGCGCAGGAATACTTTCTGTATTTCCAGCTTTTGCAACGATGTATTGGCGGAAAATATCCGCCGGCGCGTGGGAGCATGGCGCTTGTGTCGGAACCTGTGTCCGAATCCTCCCTTCACATTCTGCGTATCTATGCAAACGCTGCGGGCGGCATATTTCCGGCCCGCAGGGGCATACTGAGAGAAATACCCTATGGAAAGGGCGTGTATCGCTTGGCAACTGCGTTTTTCCGCACCATCATCCTGTACCTGCTGCTGATCGCGGGTCTGCGGCTCAGCGGCAAGCGGCAGATCGGTGAGCTGGAGCCCATCGAGCTGGTGCTGACGCTGCTGATCTCCGATCTGGCATCGGTACCCATGCAGGACTTCGGGCTGCCGCTGCTCAACGGCGTGGTGCCCATTCTGGCACTGATCGCGCTGTCCACCCTGTTCAGCTGCGCCAGCCTGCGGAACGTGCGGTTCAGGTCGCTGGTATGCGGCGAGCCGGCGCTGGTCATCAGGGATGGCCGCATCCGGCAGGAGGTGATGCACCACAACCGCCTGACGCTGGACGAGCTGATGGAGGAGCTGCGGGGGCAGGGCGTGCTGGACATCAACACCGTGAAGTACGCGGTGCTGGAGACCAGCGGGCACCTGTCGGTGCTGCTGCGGGCCGACCGGCAGCCGCTGACGGCGCAGCAGATGGCGGCTGCCGTGGAGGATGACGTACTGCTGCCCACGGTGGTCATCAACGACGGCCGCGTCATGGCGGAAAACCTGCGGCAGACCGGCCGGGATGAAAACTGGCTGCGGCAGCAATTGCAGAAGCGGAAAATAAAGCATCCCCGGGACGTGTTCCTCCTGTCCGTGGACGAGGGCGGCAACGTGGTATGCCAGCTGAAGGAGGACGCACGATGAAAGCCATACGCATCCCTGTTTTCGTGCTGGCGGTGCTGCTGGCGTTCTCCGTGTGCAACGCCGTACACCTCACCCGCCGGTGCGCGCTGTGGCAGGCGGAGCTGGCGGAGGCTGACCGCGCGGCGGCCATGGGCGACACGGAGGCCGCCGGTGCGGCGCTGGCGCGGCTGGAGGCCCTGTGGCAGGCCGATCAGGCGTATCTGCACATCGTGGTGTCCCACGAGGACATCCACGACGCGGAGGCGCTTTTGCAGCGGGCCGCGCTGCTGTGCGGCATAGGGAACGACGAGCTGCGCCCCGCGCTGGCGGAGCTGCGGGCCGCCATGAGCATGGTGGCGGAGACACAGCAGATCAGCGCGAAGAATATCCTGTGACTTACTTCTCGCTGAGGAGCTTATTCAGCTCGCTCATGAAGGTGTTGATGTCCTTGAACTGGCGGTAGACGGAGGCGAAGCGGACGTAGGCCACCTCGTCGGCCTTCTTCAGCTTCTCCATGACCTTCTCGCCGATGACCTCGGTGCTGACCTCGCGCTCCAGCGCGTTCTGCAGCTCCTGCTCGATCTCCAGTGCCATGCGCTCCATGTCCGCCACGGGGACGGGGCGCTTTTCGCAGGAGCGCTGGATACCACGCAGCACCTTGCTGCGGTCGAAGCTCTGGCGGGAGCCGTCCTTCTTGATGACCACCATGGGCAGGCTCTCCACCGTCTCGTAGGTGGTGAAGCGCTTCTCGCAGGCCAGGCATTCCCTGCGGCGGCGGATGCTGCTGCTCTCGTCAGCGGGGCGGGAGTCCACGACCTTGCTCTCTTTGTATCCGCAATAGGGACATCTCATATGTTGACCCTCCTGATCTTGCGGCAAAATACCGCTGGATGGCAACAGTATAGCATAAATCTACCGGATTTGGTAGAGGGCGGCGCGATTTTTTTACAGGCGCTTATCGCGGCGGCAGCTGCGGTGTCCAGCCGTCGGAAAAGGTGTAGAGGACGGTGCGGCGGCCCTCCCGATGTGTCACGGCGGCGAAGCAGAACAGCTCCGTCAGCGGGAAGGGGGCCTCTGGCGGCCAGGGTGCGGCAAGCCGCGTGCTGCCGCTCTCCCGATGCAGCAGCGCACCGGCGGGAGCGGGCCAGGGGAAGCCGTCCGATGGGGTGAGAGGACGCCAGGGTGCGGTCTGCACCGCCTGGGCGGTGCAGCGCGTGACCGCGCCCAGCGGCGCGGTCATGGCGGCGGAGTAGCGGCGGTGGAGGCGGCCATCCTCCGTGACGCCCAGCAGCAGCTGCCCGCCGACGCCGCAGGCGTACAGGCGGTACAATCCGGCGGGCAGGCCGGTGCAGGCAGCGCGGAAGGACGTGTCCGTTCCCGCGGGCTCCACGTACAGCGTGCCCACGCGGCGGCCATCCAGACAGACAGGCACCTCCACGGTCCTCGCCCCCTTCCCTACGAAAAACAGGTCTGTGCCATGGTATGCACAGACCTGTTCTGCTTATGCGTTTTTCCCGTGCGGGACGGTTACACCAGGTGGCTGCCGGTAAGGCCAAAGCTGACAGCGATGGCGGCATCCACCTGCTCCATCACCGCGCCGTCCACGCGGCCCATTCTCTCCCGCAGGCGGCGCTTATCCAGCGTGCGGATCTGCTCCAGCAGGATCACGGAATCCTTGGGCAGGCCGCTGCCCTGGGCCGCCAGGGCGATATGGGTCGGCAGCTTGGCCTTCCCCAGCTGGGAGGTGATGGCCGCCGCGATGACCGTGGGGCTGTGGCGGTTGCCGGTGTCGTTCTGCACGATCAGCACCGGACGCACGCCCCCCTGCTCGCTGCCCACCACGGGGCTGAGATCGGCGTAGTATATGTCGCCGCGTCTGACATTCGTATCCACAAAGTTCACACTCCGCCGCAAGAAGTACCGGAGGGATATGTCCTCAGGTCACTTCCATTGTCCCACGCAGCCGCGGAATTTATACCCTTTGCAGTTCAGTAAATTCCGGTTTTGTTCCGCCCGATGTATCCTATGCGCCGCCGCCCCCCGCCGTGTCAGACGGCGCGGTGGTGCATTCAAAGCTCAGCAGCCGGACAGTCAGAACCATCTGGCCGTCCTGAGAAAACTCGGCATAGCGGGGAAACAGGCCGGACTCGTCCAGCCAGACGGCGCACAGCACCTTGCCGCCGGAGGCGCCGGTGGTATCCAGCGTCAGCCGCAGGCAGGGGGCATCCTCCAGCGTCTCGGCGCCCTGCTCCAGCACGTAGCCGTTCGCCAACGCCCGCAGCAGGTAGGGCAGGCAGTTGGCGGGGCAGATGTCCGAGGACGCGCCTACCGGCAATTGCAGGCCCTCGCAGGCCAGAGTCAGGTCCTCCCCCGAGGCCACGGCGGTGAGCCCCGCCAGCTCGTGGGGCTGGGTGACGGTGGTGATGGCGTCTCCCGCCGCATCGTAGCTGCACAGCAGGGTGAAGGTGCGGCTGTCGGTGTCCGTGTGGCTGGTGACCTCCGCCTCCAGGCGGGCGGTCCGAACGGTGCGGTACTGGTCCTGTACGGCGTTCCCCGCAGCCGCGCCGCCGCAGCCGCACAGCGCCGCGCACAGCAGCAGCGGCAATATGATCTTTTTCACGGTATCCCTCCTTTTCGGGAAGGCTTTCCGCTACTCCACCTCTTTCAGCGCGTAGGGCAGTTTCTCTAACAGGTCGCTGGGGGTCATGCCCCGCCGTCCCTTGTCCGCCGCAGCCAGATCGCCGGCCCTGCCGTGGAGCCATACGGCGCAGCAGCAGGCGGCAAACGGCTCCATGCCCTGGGCCAGCAGGCCGGCGGCGAGTCCGGTGAGGATGTCGCCGCTGCCGCCCTTGGCCATGCCGTCGTTACCGGTGGTGTTCACCGCCAGACGGCCGTCCGGCGCGGCCACCACCGTGCCGCGGCCCTTCAGCACCAGATAGACGCCGCGGCGGGCCGCATAGGCCGCCGCCCCGCTCTCCCGTCCGCGGCTGAGGTCGCCGCCGGCGCGGAAAAACTCCCCCTCGTGGGGCGTCATCACCGTCACCTGACCGCGGCGGAGGGACAACTCATCTATATGCCGCTCCAGCGCGTTTATGCCATCGGCATCCAGCACCAGCGGCTTGTCCAGCGTCAGCAGGCGGCGCACCAGCGCATCGCTCTCCTCGCCGCGTCCCATGCCGCAGCCCATAGCCACGGCATCGCACCCGGCGGCGCGGCGGCGGATGTCCTCCTCCGCCGCCAGAGAGAGCCTGCCCTCCAGCGTGGGCAGCGGGTGGGGCATGGTCTCATCGGACTTCACCGCCGCCACCTGCCAGATGTCGGACGGGACGCCCAGAAAGACCAGCCCGCAGCCGGAGCGGACGGCGGCGCGGGAGCAGAACACCGGCGCACCGGTGTAGCCCACGCTGCCCCCCAGCACGTACACCTTGCCGAAATCCCCCTTGTGGCCCGCAGGGTCGCGGGGCGGCAGGGCGGCCTTTACATAGTCAAAGTCGATGGTCAGCATGCACATTGCTCCTCCCGGCGTTTTTTGTTCAGTATAGCATGACTGTCAACGGCAGGAAAGCGGTATTCTGTGAAAAAAGTGCTTGCAAGTTTCGGTGCGATATGGTATCGTAAGCACCAGCAAATGCGATGAACGGGAAGATCCGCGGCGTAGGCGTCCCCAAGAGAGGGCCGGCCACCGGCTGCAAGCCGGCCTGAGACGTGCTGAGGTGTTCGCCCGGGAGCTGCCGCGAGGAAATGCGCGGACGGGTCATCCTCCGTTAACGGGAAACGAGTGCGCGGGCTGCGGCCCGCGAAGCTGGGTGGTACCACGGAAGCATCGCCTTTCGTCCCATGTCATGTGGGATGAAAGGTATTTTTTTATCCCAAAAACGAAACTCTCAAAAGGAGGACTCACACCATATGAAGGAAAAACTGGAAAAGCTGCTGGCCGAGGGGCGCGCCAGGATCGAGGGCGTCCGCAGTGAGCCGGAGCTGCAGGAGGTCAAGGCGCTGCTGCTGGGCAAGCAGGGCAGCCTGACGGAGCTGCTGAAGGAGCTGCCCAAGCTGGACGTGTCCCTGCGTCCGGAGATGGGCAAGGCTGTGAACCAGGCCAAGGGCCAGCTGACGGAGCTGCTGGAGCAGCGCCGGAACGAGCTGAAGATGAAGGCGTCGGAGGTCTCCCCCGACTTCGACATCTCCGTGCCCGGGACGCTGCCCCTCAGCGGCGGGCTGCACCCCATCACCCAGATGTGCTACGACCTGAACGACGCCTTCCGCTCCATGGGCTTTGAGATCTATGAGGAGGATGACATCACCAGCGAACTGTACGGCTTCGACAACCTGAACTTCCCTCCCAACCTGTCTCTTATACACATCTGACGCTGCCGACGACTAG
>ERZ1027237.618-NODE-618-length-18546-cov-7.750690_pt1 | contig 18546 bp, 19 predicted proteins | sample MGYA00519264_ERZ1027237 | MGnify/ENA primary metagenome ERZ1027237 (study PRJEB26926, sample SAMN06164640) | human gut metagenome | biome: ENVO:00009003; feature: ENVO:2100002; material: ENVO:00002003 | host: Homo sapiens | place: USA | collected 2012 ...
CTGCAAGGGTACATTCGTATCTGCAGGTTGTGTCGTTCGGGAATGTATAACCATCAATGGCTTTGCGAAACAATTCCTTATTGAGCCTGGACTGGGATTCGGTCGGTGCAATGACTACACCGGAACCGTTTACACCGCCTTCGCCAAATGCCATGCCAATAATTTTCGGAAGCGTGATGGCTCCGGCACGTGCCTTAACCAGGTTTTCCATGGCTTTCTTTGTGATTACCACGTTTTTGCTCTTTTCTGTACTCATTGGATATACTCCTTTCTATAAATTGAATTAAGGTTCTTCTTTCCGTCCAGCGTATTGCTGCCATCAAGAAACCAGTAATTCCTTGTTTTGGTAATGACCTGTGCCTCCACATCCGCATCTTCTCTTTCAATTCCCATGTGATGCGTAACTGCAGCTTCAAGTCGTTTATTGCCGCCTCTGTACTCCAACATAGCGTTGCCGTCGAGCAACAGTTTTCCGTCCAAATAGACAGTGTTCCAAAAATCAGCCTCAAACTCCGAACGGAATGCCGCCCTGGCATCCGAACTTGACCGTAAGCCGTATGTGCTTCTTACTTTCATTGAGCCTGTGACCTTGTTGTGGGCGCAGGCGACCATTGCAACGATTGCAACGCCCAGTTGATAGCCTCGTGTAACATCAAGCCTGTGTGAGCCGTCCAAATTCCACGAACCGTCCAATAGGTGCGTATTCCAAAAAATGATGTCCGAGGCTATCCGGATTGCTCCTGCCTTGACATCGTTTTCCGTTTCCTGTTCTGTTTTGAATTTTACCTTCTGCAGGTCTGCGTCCGTCGTGGTTGTAAATCCACCGAGCATATACTTAAAACCAAGCATCAGATTGTATCTCATATACGGATAAAGAAGGCTGGAACCATCCAGCAGTTTTCTTCCATCCAGCAGATTGCTATACCAAAACGACTCTGCGATATGGAAGATTATCTTTTTCAGATTCATCTCCTCTAAGTTCCGATTGTCTGATACAATCTCGGTTCGGTCATTCATTATAAACATCGTGTGTGACTGTTTCAGCTCATTCAGCATGGCTCTCGCCCGCTTCGACGCAAGCGTTCCCTCGCCCATGAAATATGCTTTGAACACATTCGGGTGTGGTGCCACGAAACCATAATCTCCCGGATCGTTGATGTCCGCAATTCGTACATCAAACCCGGTAGCGGTTTTTAAGTACCCTTCCATCCGATACGGTGTCATTGGCGCCCGATAGTCTCTCTTCCGGTAAATCAGCTGTCGCCTCTCCTCGTATGGAAGATTTTCTCGCACCGGCAGTCCCCACTTAATCTCGTGGTACATCAGTCCCCATGTGGCAGTTTCCGGAAACAGCTGGTTTAGAATATCCTCAGCTATTTCTCTTGCCGTGTCGTATTCCTGGCCCATGACCTCGTACAGCCACTTTCCAACATAGGAATTGTCGTAAAAGCCATCGGACACTGAGGCAATCATGTTCTTTGCACTCTCGCTGACCGGGAAATTCTCTAAATCAAACTTTTCCACATTCACACCCCCTAACTAAAATTAAGGGTACCGGTGTCCGGGTACTCCTCGCTTTTCAGAGTGATGTTCTGCATTTTCCCATTCATCGTGAATGTTTCAAAGTCCTCGACTCCTGCGATTGCAGAAATCAACGGTCTTACATCGTTGTACCTTAGAACTCCTTCGGTTTTCGCCTGTGCATAGACCGCTCTCACGGCTTCCGTAAAGTCTGCCTTAATTTGCTCGATGCCGGTTGTTTCATCGTAGCTGAGTCCTGCAATAACATAATTTACGGCAACCGTTGTGGCTGCCGCACAAGTCAGTTCTGCTGTTCCAGTAGGAAGCAATCTTGCTGACCTATCATTCGGAGAAACGATGTAGTTATACACATCCTGCACTAGCTTCGCATTGGCCGGTTTTCCGTTTCCGTCTACCAGCACCAGTTTCACTGTACCGGGACCGTTCCACGTAGAAATAACTATTGCATCTCCTGCTCCCGCCTGTTTCGCCCATCTCTTATAGTCCGTATCGTTCCCCAGGTATGTCATGCTGTTGTCGTACTCTGCAGCGATCCTGTCGTAAAAATCATCGTCTGTCTCTCTTTCAGTACCGCCACGAATAGGCTCCGGATTGTTAATCTCGGTCACATTCTTATCGGGTACCATCATCAGCACGACCGTATTCGCCGCTACATTAGAACCTGTGCCTGCTTCAACCGCTGATACCGGTATAAGCACTGATCCTTCGCCTCCAACAACCGCATCCTCTGTGGTGGCATACTCAATCGACGGGCCGGTTTCGGTTGCCGCCGTACAGAATACCGTTCCGGATAAAATCTCGGTTCCTTCCGCAGCTGTGATTTTCACATAGCCAAAAGCTGGTTCCGCTTCGTGTCTTGTGAGATGTACCTGGCGACCGTGAAGGTCTAACCATTCATCCCATGCGTATTCCGGGAACGCAATCATCAATGCCCTTACGATATGGAAATTGATAATTTCGTCTTTTTCCAACGCTGCAGGCATCGTCATATCATACGGAAACCCACCCGGCATATCGTCGATGTCGTCCGGCAGGTTATTCATCATTCGCTCGTGAATTTCCTCTGCTGAGTTTCCTTCCAGGAACTCCGGTCTGTTAAATTCCGGCTGCATACTCTCCACCTCCTTTACAAGCTAATCTCTATTTCTTCATCCCAGTTGCTACCCTTTACCTTGAAGGTTACGTGCATCTGATCGCCTTCCCAGGTAAATTGAAAATCCCGGACATTTTCTGCCCGGGGATTTACCATAATTGCATCTGTGATTGTTCTTTCCACCATGGACTCAACAGTTTTTTCATCGTCGTTATCCATGGCACGCTCCATTTCGGTACCGATTGAATCAGGGTACGCCAAACAGCGGTACCGCTCTGTCTGTGCAATCTTAAAACACCAAATGGCGAAGGCTTCTTTGCCGTCGCATTCCTTAATCCGGTGCGCCCCATCTCTCACGAAGTCTCCCAGTTCCGGGTCCCACTTCATACTCCTTTTGTACTGAGTGTCGTACTGGCTGTCCTCCGAGATAAAATCCGGTACCTCAACAACCGGAAATAGTGGCTGTGACATTTGCCTCGCCTCCTTTATGATTTCTCGATCACATCAATTACGACTGCTTCGCTCTGAATCCAGGCAACCAGCACTCGATCTCCCGCTTTCACTGCAGGTATCGTTACACTGTGGCTATGAAGAGGAACGCCCGACGGCGATTTGCCAAGCCAGCTCTGTTCCGAGGTTGAAAGTGTCAATCCTGCAGCCAGTCTGCAGATCGTGTAGTCTCCCTTCGGGATCGGCACCGGGAATGTGTTCGTTTTCAAACTTCCGTTTGCCTGGATTTCTCCAAAATCTAAAGTCAGCGGAGACTCTGTTTTCTGCGAGGTTCTCTTATCTAACACCTGCGCCAGTTTCGCTGTCCCTGGGTGTCCGTCAAATTGATCCATCTGTATCACCTGCCTTTAATCAAAAGTTCCGTCGTCAACCCACCCATACACGTTGCTTCCACTGTCCGTATGGATCAGATGCCAAGGGTGTGCTTTCCCGGAACCGTTCTTAATCGTAATCTTTGCTTTTCCTGCCCTGGCGTTATAGCCTTTTGAGCCTGGGTAGCTGCTCACATAATGGGTTCCACCGTGGAAATTCACGATGTCGCCCACATTGTAATCTTTCTTTTTCTCGGAGCTTGCCTTTTCTTTCTTTGGCTCTGCAAGTTCCAAATCCATTGTCATGCTGCAGGTGTCTGCCGTGTGCTGGATGCCTTTCACGTAGTAATACGACTGAGCCAGCTCACTCATTACATACACCAGGTCGCCTTTTCGGACAAACGGAACATCCGGAGACTGTGCTTTAATCTCCTTTTTGATTTTTCCTTCGCCATCCAAGATTTCCTGTGCTGCAGATTTGGCGTCCGCAAGGCTTTCATCTTTACCTCTTGTATAAATTCTCTGACGGATACCATACTTTGTCTCGCCGTTTACCGTGGCTTCAACACTGGTTCTTCCATCATCGTCTGCCTTCCCTACAACCTTGACCCTAGTAATCATATCTGCTGTGCTTATGCTCTGACTGAACATCTGCGTGTTATCTGTCCGGAATACATACACCGTCTTATTGCTTCCTCTCGGAATAACGGATGTCTTACCTTCCCTGGCCTGCACAAAGCACTGCTCTTCGCCTTTTTTTACTGCATCGTCCAGCAAATTGATGATGATGTCTGACAGATACTTATTGTTCTCCACCGTTTTGCCGTGTGAAGCATTCGGGCCTTGATATGATCCCTGCGGTATCTCCCAATCATCAAGAATCCCTTCTATCGCCGACTTTGTGCCGGTTCCGGAAGGGAAATATCTGTTGTCCTGGCTCTTCTGCAGCTTGTAAAGCTCGTCGTAGCAGGTACATTTCAGCGTATGTCCTCCGCTCTTTTCAACCGGATTCCACGTTTCCACGTACCCTCGTGCTACTTCCTCGTCCTGGGAAGCACCGTCTGTTGCGAATACTCCGACCAGGCACCCTGGCTTGATTATCTTCGACAGGTAACCCTTGGATGTCTTATCATTCTTCGCCACAAATGAGGTTCTGACGGATAACTCGCCGTCGTTCTCTTCCCATCCGAGGTTTTCGATGTACTCCTTGATGTTGTACTGGTTCTTACTTTCGTCCATAACCACGACCCGGTACTGGATTTTCGCCAAATCAATCATAGCGTGCCTCCTATCCTGGGATTGTCAGAACTTCTCCTGGCCATATCCAGTGACCGTGATCTGAACTGCTCTTTCCGTGTTTCTTTGCTGTGGACTCTATCGTATCCTTGTTTGCATCGTAAATTGTCGTCCACTTGGTACCGCTTCCCAGTTTCTTTGAAGCGATGCCCCACAGCGTATCTCCGGAGACTACTGTATAATTGCCTCCGCTCGATGATGAACTGGCTCTCGGCTTCGTTTTCCTTACAAACGCCGCAATTTTCAGTTCATTTGTACTGTAGATTTTCAGCGGTTTCTTCTGAACAAACGTAATGGAATACTCGACATTGCCATACGCTCCAACCGGTCTCGGCTGAAATGAAGAAATCGTAACATCCACGTTTATCCACGTTTCCGTTACGATCAATGTAAGCACTGTCTCATTCAACATATAGTCATTCAGAATTTTTACACACTCATTTGGACTTTTCCAGGCATTCGTCTTGACGATTGCCTCATTCTTCTTTGATGCTCCAAAAAATACACCGTCCCACGAAAACTCTGAAACATCCGTCCCCTTAGGTACCTTTACGGTACCCAGGGAGATGATGTCAAAACTTTGGTACTTGGCTGCATATTTGCCCTGCACCTTTTCGGGTAGAGCCGGGAACGTAAACTTTGAACCCTTTTCCACCGGAATTAGTTTAATATCCATTGCCTACGCTCCTTTCGTGCTTGTTACCGGCATATTGGCGAATACTTCGCTTAACTTGTCGGCGATGTTTCCGCCGAGTTCGTCTGCAATTTCGCCTAAGTGCCTTCTGATTACGGCAACAATATCTTCCTCACTCTGACCTTCCTTCGCCTCAATTTGGAAATTCGGACTAACTGCAACATTTACACTGATCGGACCAGTCTGTGGTGTAGAGGCCGGAACCTCTGAACTTATCGGAGCAAATGTTTCTGCTGAGTTGTCCTCATAATTACCTTCTGTGGTGTCGTTATAGCCATAGGATGCGTTTCTTGTCGCCTCAGTGAATAAATTATGGTCTGATACCATATCGCTCAAATTTGAGCCTTCTATACGACCGCCCTCTGCGTGTTTAGAAACGCCGAGTGCTTCGCCTGCCTGCTCATATAATTCAAGTGCTCTTGTCCTCCGGCTTGGGTTTGTCGGGATAACAAACTCGTCCCAACCTTCCTCTGCCAACCATGACAGCTGAGGACCGCCACCAACTCGACCACCTGCAGCGTGTTTCGCTGGTGTTGATGTCGTTGTTGGAATTGTCGGCAGCGTCAGCAGGTTGTACTTCGGTGTTACGTTTACCGTCGGACTGATGCTGAACGGACTTGCCGTTGCTGTATTAAGAGAGGTCTGCAGACTGGTTCTCAGCCCTGCTGAGCCATTGGTAAGACTCGTTGATGCTCCTGTGTTAAGAGATGTTCCGAGGTTTGTGCCGGCTGTCTGCCACTCTGACTGCAACGTAGCGAAATACTCGTTCGAGATAGGACCGTAATTCTCCATGACCGTCGAAAAATCAAAATCGGCCATCTGATCCTGCATATACTGTTGCATAAATGTGCTGAGTGTTTCTTCACTGCCGCTGTTCTCCAGGGCATTGTGAAGTGCTTCTGAATAGGACGTCTTGACACTCTCGAAATACTCGCCGTAGTAGTCCGACATCTTCTTTTTCAGATCCTCTGTATTCAAGCCGATTGACTCGCCTTCTGTCGGACCTGTGATAGACTCCATGAGTTCCGTCCAGTCCTCATTAGTCATCGAATCCCAGTCGATTGCTTCCTTGATTTCCTCTGCAGTCGGTACAGAATCTTTGAAATCCTGCATAATCTTCTCTTTGGTGCCATCCGGTACCGCAAGTGCCGTCTGTAAAATCTGAGTCGCAATGTCCGTCTGAACTGCCGTATCGAGATTGAGCTTGTCTAATCCCATCCAGCTTGCCACATCAGCTGCAGTCCAAGTCTGTACGTCCGGGTGTGCCAGCAACGCATTGTTCAAAGCTGTTTCCAGCTTCTCCTTTGTACTTCCCTCAATCTCCGGCATATAGCCTTGAAGTGAGGAGTCCCACGCCTCGGCAATCGTTTCCAGGTTGAATGAAGATACCCTTGCGTTAATCTCATTCAACTGGGCGTAGTAGCCATCGGTTGCTTCTTTCACGGCCGCATCGTACTCTTCTTGCGTGATAGCTCCGTCTGCCAGCTGCAGGTTCAGATTTGTGAGCGTGAGCGTAAGTGCCTGCTCGTACTGATCCGACGCATTGTTTACCTGCGTCTGCAGCTCTTCCTGCAAAGCATTGAAACTATCCATATCCAACTCTGCGCCGGAATACTTAATCTTCAATGTGTCAAATTCCGCATCCGTCCTGGCCTGCGAAATCTTTCCTGTGATAGCAGAAATCTGATCCTGCAAGCTCTGAATTTCTGCAGACTCGTCAAGACTGATAACACTATCTTCTAAGGCAATATCCACTTTTCCGCTGAGTTCTTTTCCCAAATCGTCCAGCTGTTTCTTCATGCTGCCATAGTAGCTGTCGAGACCGCTAGTATCTGCGTCGGTTCCAGTAAGCAGCTTCAAAGCGACTGTAGCCTCGTAATGGTTGTTGTCAATATAGGACTGACTATCACTGATGAAGTTTTCGATTGCGCTCTTGTAATCGTCCTTCTGCAGTTCGTCCAGTTTCATTCCTAAGCTGACTTTCCAGTTCTCCTTTTTCAAGGTTGATACTGATGATTGCAGGTCGCTAAGTGCCTGCTGTGTGTCGCTGGTTGCAGTTGTGAAGGTGTTCAGTCCGTCCGTCATATCACCGAATGTAATATCACTCGCAATACTCTTGACCTCTTCCAGGGATAACTTAATCTTTCCAAAAGCATTCTTTGCCACATTTTCGCACTCTTCCTGGAACATGGCTGAAAACTGCTCCGCAGAAACCTCGCTATCGTTCATAGCATCCTGCAGAGCCTTATTCTGAAATCGTACATCTTCGATTGACAAACCGGTTGCCTGGAAAATCTTCTGAGCTTTCTCAGCTTCCTTCTGCATTTCTTCAACATTATCCTGGTACTCTTCTTTGACCTTGTTGCCCTTGATCCATCCTGCGATACCTCCGACACCGGCACCGATTAAAGCACCGACCGCTGTACCAAGACCAGGAATTACAGAACCAAGTGCTGCACCGGCCGCCGCACCAGCTGCTACACCGCCTGCTTTCCAAGCGGCTGAACCGCCGTAAGCGGCTTTCTCGTCCTTATTATCGGACTTGATAGATTTATACAAATCCATTGCACTACTTACGAGTGTTGCACCACCGGCAATCGCTCCTGCTCCTGCACCCATTCCGACTGCAGATAAAGCTCCTGCGCTTAGTGATGCTCCCCCGGCCAGGTTTCCTGCTCCGAGGTTGATTGCCAGCATTGCTGACTTTCCGAGAAGTCCGGTACCCATTGCGGACGAACCAAGCATCGCTGTCCCAAGTCCCATCTCTCCGGTTCCCGAACCTAATACCGTCTTTCCTGCTTTCCCCAGGCTGATTGCTCCCTTGCCAAGACTAATAAACGGACTGGCAATCTTACCGAGCAATACCGCTGAGAATACAGACGACAAATCTGCAGACTTACCGCCCGGAAGCAGTTTGCCCGCATTTGATACTAAATTACCGAGTCCATCCATCAACTTCGCAGACACGGCATCGAAATCAAATCCCTCTGAGAATCCTTTAGCGAACGACGCTCCGATGCTGGTTCCCTCGTCGAATGTTTCCGAGATGTCAATACCGAGCATTGTCATAACGCCGATCTTAATTCCGCTACCGATGCCTTTTCCGATGTCTCCGGCGAAATCAGCAAATTTTGCCTTTCCTTTGGTGTCCCACCACTCCTTGAACGGATCAGCAATAAATTCATCCCAGCTCAGTTTCACCTTGCCGAGGAAATCTGCGTTTTTCCATTCTTCTGACTCTGTTAAGTCATGGAATTTCTTCTTCATGCGGTCCACCTTTGTATCTACCCAGTCCATCATTTCATCAAGACCGGATTCAACCGCTGGCATCTGATCGGTAAGCCAATCTGCCAGGCTTCTCACGTATGGAGATAACCTCTCGCCAAATGAGATTTTCACTCCGTCTACTGCACTCTGCAGCAATGTGATAGAACCCTGCAGGTTATCCATCATCGTTTCAGACATATTCGCTGCTGCTCCGTCTGCATTGTTGATGGCATCTGCCAACTTATTGTAGTCCTCTTCCGAGGCGTTCAAGATAGCAAGCAAACCTTTCTGTGCCTGTGTTCCTGCGATTGTATTTGCCAGGTTTGACTTCTGCTCAGCCGTCATACCTGCCGTAGCCGTCCTTAACTCACCCATCACATCAGATAAATCCCTGGCCTGTCCGTTGGAATCAAAAAAGCTGATGCCTAAGTCTTTCATAGCATCAGCCGCTCCATTGGTGTTCGTCGATAATCTCGTAAATATTGAGTTGAGTGCCGTACCGGCCATTGTTCCCTTAATTCCAGTGTTTGCCATTAAGCCTGTCATAAGGGCAACATCTTCTATGGAGTAACTGAGCGATCCTGCCATAGAACCTGCATATTTGAAAGTCTCGCCCATTCCGGAGACTGTCGTGTTCGCATTTGATGCAGCCGCTGCCAATACATCTGAGAAGTGTCCGGCATCACCGGCTTTCATATTGAACGCCGTAAGCGCATCCGTAACAATATCGGATGTCGTTGCCAAATCTTCTCCGGAAGCTGCCGCCAAGTTGAGAATACCTTCGATACCATTCAGCATATCGTCGGTTTTCCATCCAGCCATCGCCATATAATTAAACGCCTGTGCTGACTCTTCGGCTGTGAATTTCGTGGTTGCTCCCATTTCCTTCGCCTTATTCGTCAGTTTAACAAGCTCTGTGCTGGTGGCTCCGCTTATAGCCTGGACCTGTGACATTGCGGCCTCGAAGTCTTTGTATGTCTCTATCGTGTCTTTCAGACCGATACTGACTCCCAGGACCGCTCCGACTTGGAAGATCGGATTCTTCAACAGGTTTATGATCCCTCGAACCGGGGAGGTTATGAGGTCAATCGCTCGCATTGTAACGCTCCATGTTTTCCCTGCAAAACCCCTTAACCCATTACCCAGCGTAGAGAGTACCGGACTGATCCGTTCCTTCGCTTCAAGCAGGACTTCGTACTTTTCTTTCGCCCAGCTTGCCAGGCTCTTTTCGGTTTTTTGAGCTTGCTTGTCAAACTTGGAAACTGTGTCGCTCGCTTTCTTGGCTGAACTATTCGCACTATTGGCCGCTCGTTCCATCTTCTCGAATTTCTTCGTAGCGTTGGAGACTCCCGGATCGGTATTATCGACCGTCTCGATAGGAATTTCGATTCTAAGTGTTTCCGCCACCGTCATTACCTCCTTTCTGTGATTCTAGGGTTATCCGCATAGACGCAAGCATGAACGCCTGCACGCCTTTCGGTTTCTCGTAAAATTCATCGGGGGTTATTCCTGTCTTTTGGAATATGTGATGCAGCAAGCACATCTTGCCCCCCGCTTCAATTAGTTTTTTACTACTTCCTCAATGTTGCTCTCGTAGCCGCTGAGGGTGTCGATCGCATCAATAATGCGGTCTTTCTCGCCAGCTTTAAGTGTGTACTCGATTACATCCAGGCCGGACATAATCTGAAATCCTTTGCTTTCAAGCGCCTGCCATACCTTCTTGTTGTCCCATAACTTCTCTCTATCCTCTGCGATAGTCGCCTTGTGGATGATTGCTGACTGGTACTTGATACGGTCTGTGTCCTCCGGCATCTTGATACCAAGCTGCTTATTACGAACATACTTTGTAAATTTCTTACGGCACTTGTCGTACTCCTCTGAGCCGAGAGGTCTGATAGAGAATGCAAAAGCGAGCTTGTTGTTTCTGACAATCTCAATTCTCTGTGTCTCCTCTTCGTCGGAAGCAAAATCTGCAGCCGCAATCAGACCAGCGATGAAATCCTCCTCATTCGCTCTGATCACCTGCTTTGTTTCCTCTTCGTTTGTCTCCACTGTGCTTACTGCAGGCTGAGTATTCTCCTCAGCTGTTGCCTCGCCTACTGTTACGCCTTTTACAAATTCTTTAGCCATTTGAATGTCCTCCAATTCTTTTTTTGATTAAATAAAGGGGAACCACTCCGGCTCCCCTGCTGGTTTCGTATGTGGTACTCCTTATCTGTCTACGCCGAGTAACGACTGTAACTTAGGCGGTCTGTTGACAAAGAAGTTCCAGTTTCTCTTGATAACATCGCCGACAGTGACATTCTGAATGTCTACCTGTCCGGAAGGAATACACTCCTTATAAACCACACGTTCCTCGGAACCATTGCGGCCGAGAAGTGAGCCCTGGAAGTTCCAGTGTGGCATATTCTGTGTTTCTAATGATTCCATAAGTGCCTGGATAAACTCATCGTCCTCCACTACGATCTGAGACATTGTGAGGCTGACGGCAAATGTATTGGCTGTCTCGTGTTCCTGTGCATCTCCAAGTACGCTATACTTTGCGTTGTTCCAGTTTACGTTGGATGTGAATGTGTCAACCGTAGCAAGTAAAACGCCGTCCTCACTATAAAACGCTCCATCCTTGCCAGTGCGTGCATGCCTTGAATCGGCTGCTGCTCTTTCATTTCTCATTACTTCTTACCTCCTTCTATTCGTTTGTGCTGAAACGGAAGATGAAGCTGAGGTAGATATGCTCCATAGAATCCTTGTCGATTACATCGATGTCAAACCATGCGCTGTCTCCATCAGCAGTGTAAGCGGTACTTTCAGTTACCTTGCAAGCAGTGAGCTTACCCTCTTCTTTCATTGCATCGCCTACGCCCTGCAACTGAGAAATTACAGTTGCTCGACCGTTGGTGTCGTTGTCTACCTTGCCTACCAGGTTGTCAGAGGTGGTGTTGATACGTCTGATAAGCTCGAAACGAGTCTTAACACGGCGAATCTTTTTCCAGCCATCGTCCTGGTTGTCCTTCGGCGTAATGAGGGTGTTGATCGCATTATCAATCCACACCTGCTTGGCCTTGTTATAGCTGAGTACCAGGCAACCTTTCTTCTCTGCAGCAATCATTTCAGTGTTTGTCAGCTTTTCCTTGATCTCGGAGAAACCGCTGACTACTGTATGAGTGAGCGAAGAGTTTGCCGCTACTGCGCCGATCATGCCGGCAATACGTGCTGCAGTCTGATAACCGTCGATCTCCGTACCCTGCTCATTCACATGGGCATTGAGAACGTAGTGCATCTTCTCGTCATTGAATGAAGCGGCGTGCGCTTCCCTTGTTTCCAGGTCTACCGTGTGCTTCTCAGCAACGACCGCCTGTGTAAGGGATGCCGCATCAAAAATACGATTGATGAAGCTCTGCAGAAGCAGATGTACCGAAGTGTCCTCGGTATCGACGCAGATTGTGTTAAACTCATACGCCTCTACCTGCTTAAACGCATTGGAGTAGTCCCCATTCGTTACCTGCGGATCAGTTCCCTTTGTAAACTGGGACTGAGACACGTTCTGTAATGTTACAGTGCCGGACTTGATAACCTCTGCCTTGAAATTCTTGGAAGATGCCAGCGCATCCACAAGGGCATTAGCTTCGTCTGTTCCGGCGGCAAATTCTACCTTCTCAAACTCTGTTGTACCGGCATAAAAAATGCACTCTTTGAGAGTGCTGTCTGAGAGCTTTTCACGGACTGTTACTACAAAGTCCTTTGCTCCGGGATATTTGGCTGTGATGCTTACTGCATCTGTGGCTTCGCTGTCCTGCAACTTGATACTGCCCTGAGTACCGCCGTTACCGACTCTGCAGGCGATGATCGTCTTTGCGCCACCAGCGATTGCCTCCTTCATTGCGTCCGTAGTAAGTGCGATACCGAATGTTCCTTCGTAGCCATCCTCTGCAGATAATTCGATTGCCTCATTGAGAGGACCAAAATCTGCATGGAAGATTACTGCGGTAACACCATTCATAACACCGGCGGTGGCGTTTCCACCTTTCTTCTGAATGTTGAAATAGGTACCAGGACGCACCTTAGTTTCGCCTAAAATGAATGTTCCTGCCATTTCTACTTAACCTCCTTCTGTAAGAACTTGCTTACAATTTCCTTTGCCTCTGATACTGTGTACTCGGCTTTGCCGTCAGTTTTCAGAGCGGCTACAACACATTCCTGCATTGTGCCAAATACGCTTCTTGCGTTGCCTGCAAGCTCGCTTACTGTGTAAACGGACTCTGCAGGGGCCTTTTTCTCCGGCTTCTTTTCTGCCTTTGTTCCAGCAGGTGCCGGAGTTGCTGTTTCCTTAGCCATGCTTTACCTCCTTAACTGTAATTTCCATGAGCTGCCGTAAGCACATGAGGCTTAGCCTTGTACCTAAGCAATCCATAGTGACCTGTGATGAATACCTGGCCTTCCTTCAAGTAGTCAGATTTGTAATTCACCTGCAGTCTCTTAATGAACATAGGCGAATAGTCCAGCATAATTACCTCTCCGTCGAATGACAGGTGGTTGGCAATGTCTGCGGCCATCTTCAATCTCACTGTGTTTTCCGGGCATAAAACATGGACGGCAATTCTACCGTCCATCCAAGCCACTGTATTTGTTTCTTCCTGCTTCTCAGATGAAATCAGTCTGCAGTAAACCACCGGCTGATCCGCTGAGGCTTCGGTTATTTCCTCCATCCGGTCATATCCCATTACCAGGCATTCCGGGTACAATTCCTTGATGTACTTATCAACCGCCATTACCGGGTCCGGATCGGATGTCTCCATAGACGGATATTCCAGGATGTCAAATCTGACTTCACAGCCGATTACAACACCGGCTTTTCCTGCATCCTCGCCCATAGTAAACGCATCCGTTCTCGCCCAAGTAAAGCAATACGGTGTACCGCCTTCCGGTAGAAGGATCACATCACGCAGGCATTCCTTCACGATAGGTGCTATATCCTCCGGGAATGTGTCTGCCGTATTCTGACAGAATATCGATACCGAAAGACTACCGGCGCTGTTTCGTTCTTCGTTTGCCTGCAGGTCATAGTTGTAAGTTACCATAGGGTACTGCGTTTCACCGCCCCACCCTTCCTGTTCGTCGCCCGGTGCTTCCGGACTAAAAACAGCAGGCACACCGTTGTATGTTGTAAGCCTCTCTGCGAGTGCTGCCGTACTGACGAACCTTTTCTGAATCAGTTCTTCCAGCTTCACTCTGTCACTCCTTCCTCAGTGTCCTGCTTTTCGATGCCGTAGGTCTTGACCTCCGACATATCGTGTGAATATCGGATTTCCCACTGAGCGTCTACCGCTTCATCAATGGGAATCCGAAAGTGATTAGTTACATTGCCGATACCCGGATGATACTGGACGATCAGCTCCTTCTCGGTGGCTGATGTTACAAATCCGGCTTTACCTTCCGGCCATGTGCGATGCTTGCCATAGACCAAATCGCCCCTGGCAATCTCGCTCAAATCGAAGGTTGCTATCGGCTGTTCTACTACCAGTGCCATATATCATGCCTCCTTAGCCATACGGCTCCTTGTAAATTTTCTCAATTTCCGGGGTTGCCTTCTCCTTGATCTTGCCTACGAATGGCCTTGCTGCCATTTTCTTCGTTCCGTTTTCAAGGTAGCCAGCATACTTCTCTTGGCTTTCCAGCTCTGCAATGATTTGGACTCCGCCACCAGCGGTACTGCCTTCGCTCTTTACCTGGCCATTCCAGTGCATACGGAGATTTCCTGTACGTCTTGCCGGTGGTTCTCCTGATGCCGAAGCTGTGTAGGTCGCTTTGCTGTGCGGCTTGCGATATGTTCGCCCGCTTCTCTGACCTTTTAGCACTTCCAGCTCTGCGTTTCTCATAGCATTCACTGCCCTAACGCCCCTGGCTACGACTTGCCGGTTGATTTTGGCTACCTGTCCTTTGACTGTTGCCCTTATGGCGCTTCCTGCGCTCCCTGCTTTTCCATCGTTCCATAGTTTCACTTGACATCCTTCCTTTCCTCAGCGTAGTAGATTGTGGATATACCCAAACTACCTACCTCGTCCAGGTCGATGATGTAAAACGTGCGATTCCCAAGTATGAGTTTATCGGACTTCTTTGCTTCCGGACTGCCTGCCTGCACAATCGTATGGGTGCAAACACGGTCTCTCGTTGAATGAGATTCCTTCTGTTCCTTCGTGGACTCGGCAAGACATCCTCTGATAATCTTTGAACCGTCTCCCTTCGGGGCGTTTGCTACCCTTCCGCTTGCTGTTACAACCTGCGTATTTGACTCGACAACAAAATCCTTGAATAAGTTTCCCGGCCTTAAATACATAAATCTCGCATTTATCATCCGTTCCACACCCTCTCGTTTTCGTGCATTCCGGTATGGAAGTAAGGCGGACCATCTACTCCATTACCAAACCGTGGCACTGACACTGACTCTGCCTGGACCTCTTTTTTCAGCTTGTCGTAATCTTCTTTCCAAAGTTTCGCCCTGCCATTCATATCCAGGCTGAGAGGACCGGTCTTTGCGTTGACCTCATACGCAAAACGACGGCACAAACTTTCAAGAAGCATCAGCTTCGCACGCTTCCACTTATTCGGGTATGCGTCGATTGCTGCTTGTATCTCCTCGTCGGTCAATGCCGTCGTATCTGCCAGGCCCTCTACCATCGTGTCTCCAAGTTCAAACCTCATACGGTCTTTGCCAAACTCCGTGATGTTTCCCGGCTCATATGTGTATGCACCTTTTGACATTAGGTATCAGCTCCCTCCGTAATGCTGTCTGTGGTTGCGTTACCGCCTACGGATTCGTTTGAATTGCCGTCAGCGGAGAATAAAGTGTCGTGCTGTTTCTGAGCCGCTTTCTTGACCGTAGCGCGTGTGTCTAAGGCGTGAAGCAAAATCAGAACGCTGTCAGACTTTACGTTGGCTACTGCCTTTGCACCATCGTCCGCATTCATCTGCAGTACATCGACCACAGACTGAATATCCTCTGCACTGCAGGAAACCGCCGTCACATTGTCGCCCTCGCCCTTGACTGTCACGGTAAAACCGGCATTGTCGGAGTCGAACGGTTCAAGCTCTGCGACTGCGGACTGGATCATCTCGTCCACCTGCTCCTGCGTAAATCCTTTGCCTGCATTGGCGACTGCATCGGCGATCATCTCGTCCACCTGCTCCTGCGAATAAAGGGCACCGGACTGTTCCGGTACCCCCGCTTCGTCATTTGCGATTGAGATTACGCCGAGTTTTTCTTCTCTCTCGATGTTTACCACGAGCTCTGCCGGGATTTCATCCCCAATGAAGAATTTTCTGCCGCCATAACTGCATGGCTTCTTTGCAATCAATCTCATGGCGAAACCTCCTTACACTGCGTCGTAACCAAAGAATGCAAGATCATCTGCAGTTTTCTTCATGTCGTAAGCCATAAGACCTTCGACAAACTCAGAATGTGTTCCGGCCTCGCCCGGGTAGTTGAGTACCGGAAGTAAGATGCCATTCTCTAACATATCCCAAGTGAAGATGTAGCCTGCAGAAGGCTCCTCGATGGAAGGTGTATCTGTTGCATACGCTAACAGGAATGAGTTAGGATCGCCGATGAACTGCATGTTTGCAGCCTGGCCTAAACCGGCTTTATTCTGCACGGTCTGATCGATAACGATTCTGTCAACTCCGAAGAGCTGTGCAAGCACGTTCTCGGTAACATTTGCAGGATTTGCAGTTGTTCCACCAAACTTCACTCTTTCAAGGATCGCAGGGTGTACCTTCAACGCATTAAATACGTTGATGCCGAGTCCTAATCTGTTAGGAGTACGTCCGGTTGCCTGTCTCATGGCGGTTTTCTTTGCGTCGAAGAATGCAATAGGATCGCTGTTGCCGTTGCTGAACTTGATAAATTCATTTCCGGAAACAGCTGTATCATCCTTGCCCTGTCCTTCATTCGCCCATACTCCCTGCTTCATAAAGGACTTGGAGAAATCCGAATCCTGGTGGATGTTTGCCTGTGCTGCCATAAACTTAGTTCTCTGCTGGCGAGGGTCTGCAGTACGAGGTCCCTGTCGGCGATTAAGGTCAGTCTGACGAATGGAGTCGATACCCATAATCATCTGATCTACTGTACAAGCATAGGTCTCTGTGTGTTCAGAGATTACTGCAGGGTCAACCTTGCCGTATGCAGGCTTTCTCTGCCAGTTATCACGTAACAGATCCTCTTTGTCGAATACATAATAGTTGTCAGAGGATAACCCTACCGGGCAAACCGGGAACATATTCTTTGCAAGGGTTGTTGAATCCTGCTGATAATAAGCCAGCGCCATAGTAGAAAGCGCTGTGTGTGGTCTGAAAGCACCCTTGGCAATGTCTGCCTGGATGCTCTTTGCTGTTCTTTTCATTTACCATTTTCCTCCTTCTTTATTTTGCGGCGTTCTTCTGATACTTGGAAATCTGAACTCTCACGTAGTCATTCTCAGCCGCATTGCTAAGTGCCACGCCGATCACATAATCTCCGTCAGCTGCCTTTGTTGCTTTTCCTGCTGTTGCAGTTACCTCTTCGCCCTTCTTGATGGCTCCGCCAGCAAGAATGTAGCCGATGTCCTTAATCTGAACATCTACCTGGTCGCCCTTTGCAACCTTTCCGGACTCTGCTCCGGAGATGTCGTTATAGCCTGCCTCAATAATTGCAATGCCTACGATAGGTGCTGTGCCGTCGGTTGCTACGACTACATCTCCATTCTCGTCATATTTGAGAATGAGGTTTCTCACATCGTCGATAGCAGCACCGGCCTGCTCTGCGATTGTCACAGACTGGTTAATCTGTGAGCCGTTGAAGTTTCTCTTTGCCATGGTCTTTTCCTCCTTCCTTAAAATCCTTCCTCAGCGTCGTATGCGTCCATAAGGTCCGGGTTATCTTCCCAAGCCTTAGCCAGCGCATCCGTATAGCTCATGGAAGGTTCTTTCTGCATATAGCTCTTGGCGATACCTTCGATCTTGCCCTCTGCATCACTTACGTGCACAGAGCCGTGGCCGGACTTGCCTACCTCGGAAAAAACGCCGGACTTGTTGACCGCTTCCACGGTGGCATCAAGAACGGCGATCATATCGTTGTATGCAGTTCCACCGGTAGCTCTGAGAGATTTGAGCATAGGTACAAGCTCCTCTTTCTTCTTGCCGATGATTTCATACTTGCCTGCTACGGCTTCAAGTTCTCTGTTCTCAGCATCCTCACGGAACTTTCTGAGTGCTTCGATTTCTGCCTTAACAGCAGGATTGAGTCCCTTGTAGATGTCCTCGCCATCTGCAGGTGTTTCCTGGTTCTGCTCAGGCTTCTCAACAGACTTTGTTACCGCAGGTTTTCCCTCCGGAGTCTGCTCTGTCTGAGCCGGGTCGTCTGCCACGCCGTATCTCTTCTCAATATCTTCGAGAATGAGAAGCTCAGCCTGGGTCATTTTGCTCTTGTCGATCTTCATATCTTCGTTGTCTCCTTTCGACTGTTTCTTTTTGCCCTGGTCCTTTTTGTCCTCTGTGTCTACCTCCGGATCGTCTCCTTCTCCGGCAGGCTTTCCAGCGGCGGTCTGTGCCTTCTCGATGTTGTCATTCAGCCTTGCAGCCGCAGACTTCATCATTGCCAGGTCACTCTCCGTCACCTCGTCACTCTTTACGATGTTGATTACCTTTCCGCCGGACCAGCTGCTAATCGCTTCCTTCACTACTGCAGTGAACTCGTCAAGGCTCTCATTCATCGCTGTTGCTGCGCCGGTGCTATCCAGCTCCTCGTCATTCAGAATCGAACAGAGGCTTGCCTGCAGTGCGTAGCATATATCCCAAATTTC
>ERZ1027237.680-NODE-680-length-17728-cov-4.279126_pt1 | contig 17728 bp, 19 predicted proteins | sample MGYA00519264_ERZ1027237 | MGnify/ENA primary metagenome ERZ1027237 (study PRJEB26926, sample SAMN06164640) | human gut metagenome | biome: ENVO:00009003; feature: ENVO:2100002; material: ENVO:00002003 | host: Homo sapiens | place: USA | collected 2012 ...
GATCTCCACTCGACTAGTCGTCGGCAGCGTCAGATGTGTATAAGAGACAGATCATGCGTAACTGCTCCCCGATTACCGCAGTTATCGTAGTATCCTCCGGTATGGGTGGCGTTTCCTCCTTTGATCTGGTAAAACGCACTGCAATCCCCATGGCCGGCGCTATGATCGTTACCATCGGTATGACCTTCTTCTACTACTACACCGGTTGGTAAGAAGCAAGTACCTTTAACTGTTAAGTAAAAATTTACAGTATTATAACCCCCGCTGTTCCACGTTCGGGAAACGCGGGGGTTTAATAAATTCTGAAAGGAGTTTTCTCTATGTTTATCTGTGATTGTCACTGCGATACCCTTACCGAATTATATAAGAAAGGCACCAGCCTTTATGCAAATGACCAGCATTTTGACATTCAGCGTCAAATCGCTCTCGGCGGCGGTCTGCAATTCTGTGCTATCTTCGTACCCACACACGAATTCCGTTATTACGGCGGCCTGCGCTACACCCTGCAGCTGCTGGACAAATACCTGCAGGAAGTAAAGAAGCTTCACGCAGACGGCATCGATGTGCTGCAGGTACTCACCAAAGAGGACGCTGCCGATGTGCTCAACCACAAGGCTGCAACTTTGCTCGCCATTGAAGAGGGCGGCGCTATCGACGGCAGTCTGGAAGCACTTCGTTGCCTCTACGCCTTAGGCGTGCGCGCTATGACACTCACCTGGAGCAACCGCAACGATATCGCTGATGGTGTCAACGAAGAAAGCAGCGGCGGCGGTCTCACCGTTTTCGGCCGCCAAGTAGTTGCTGAAATGAACAAGCTCGGTATGCTTGTTGACGTTTCCCACATCGCACCCGCAGGCTTCTGGGATGTTATCGAGACCAGCAGCAAGCCTATTATCGCTACTCACTCCAACGCCAAGGCTCTGTGCCCGCATCCGCGTAACCTGGATGACAAGCAGATTTTGGCAATCAACGAAAATGATGGCCTCATCGGTGTTACCTTTGCCGGTCAATTTTTGGAGCACGATTACAACGATGCCTGCATCGAAAGCATTTACCGTCACATCGACTATATGCTGAACCTCATGGGCAATGATGACCATATCGGCTTCGGCAGCGACTTTGACGGCATCAGTCATCCGCCCTACAACCTCCACGGCGTGCAGGATTACAGTGCGGTTTACGAATATCTTTCTAAAAAATACAGCGCCAGCACTGTTGAAAAAATTACCCATAAAAACGTGCTGAATCTGCTGCAAAAGGTACTGTAAAAAAACACCTCCCATGCATTAACGTACACTAAAAAGCCATACCCTGCTAAGCAAATTGCTTAGCAGGGTATGGCTTTATTTATTGCCTAAATCTGCTTATTTCTTTTTGGTGCTGCTCTTAGCTTTAGCATCATTAGCATTGGCTATCTGAGCCCAATCACGCAGCATATCAACGCAGGCTGCGGCATAAGCTCCGGCACTGCCAAAGGCACCTGCATCCTGAGTATACAGACGGAAAACCTGGATATCGTCATAATAGATATCTGCCGTACTGCCGTTGTCATAAACCACAAAATGGTTGGGGTTTACAGTTCCGCGCTGACGCACGTTCCACAAGCCGCCCGCGAGCATATAGGCACGATATTTACCCTTCGTATTGCCAATGCTCTGACTTACGTTAAAGCTCCAGTTGCCCTCGGTAACAGTCGCATGGTCATCGTCTTTAACAACAACATCTGGATGAATGTTATATTCCTTCAGCTGCTTCATAACGCGTTTTACGCGCTCTTCCGGCTCGGGATGGCTGCTGAACAGACCGTATTTGGCACCGCCGCCCTGCTTGGACAAATCATCCAGCTTCCACACGGTAATCAGCATGCTGTAAGGGTTATAGCCTGCTGCGATACTGTTTTTTACGCCTTCCTTATCGGCACCGCGCTCATCAGTACGGCTGTAGCCGGCAAACAACGCCTGTTGGGCTGCCTGCACCAGTCCCATGCCCTGACCGCGGGTGGCAGCTATCAGAATCAGCGAGGTCCACATCTGCTTTTCAATCGCATTTACTGTGTGCTTCTTGGCTACGTGTCCCACCTCATGGCCAAGAACACCGGCCAGCTCCATGTCTGTCGGCATGTAGTCAATCAGTCCCTTATACACATAAACAAAGCCGCCGGGACAGGCCAAGGCATTGACCTCATTGTTATTGAGCACCTTGAAGGAAAAGGTGATATCATCACGTCCGCAAACCTTCGCCAGTCTTTGGCCGATGCGGTTAACTCTTTCCTGCAGCGCAGCATCCTGCGACACGCCGTATTGAGCCTCCAGCTGCTGTGCGGTCTGCTGGCCCATTTCAATTTCCTGCTCTCTGCTGATTAAGCCTGCTTCTGCAGGATTAACGCCTACAAACAGGCAGCAGGCAAAAACAAATGTCATAAAAAGCTTTAATATTTTCCTCATATCGGCCTCCTGCTTCATAAACACACTATAATCAAAAAATCCTAGATTGCGCCATCTTCATGTAAAGCGCTGATTTCATTATCATTATATCCCAGTTCCTGCAAAATATCCAGCGTATGTTCGCCGAGCTTAGGTGCTCTCATGCGGATGCTGCTTGCATCTTCACTGAACTTCACCGGACCGCCAATATACTGCAATTTGCCAAGATCACTGTCTGCTTTCTGCAGGATATGCTCCTGTGCCGTCAGCTCACTGTCCAGCGCTTCCTCTAGGCTGCATACTGGCGTTACACAAAATTCTGCGCCACCGATTAAATCCAACCATTGCTGTTGGGTTTTAGCTGCAATTTTAGCAGCCACCAGCTGCTGCAGCTCCCCCTCATGAGCAAAATCATATTGACGTTTTTCCAGCTCCGGACATTCAATCAAATCGCAAAAGCGCTGCCAAAACTTAGGCTCGATAGTACCAACTGTCAGATATCTGCCATCTGCGGTACGATAAATATTATAGTAATGCGCTATACGGCCAAAAGGCTTTTCACCGGTTTCTCTGCAGCCCCACAAAGCACTGATGCCCGTCACCTGCATAGACAGTGCCGTAGCATATAAATTGACATCAAGCCACTGTCCCTTGCCGGTGCGTTCGCGCGCCAGCAGCGCCATAGAAATCGCACTCAAGGCATTTAGTGCCTACGGCACTCACCTGCACTTCGGATACGCAGGCTCTGCCGACATCATCAAGATTGTTTAAGCCTGCCAGCCCCACAACATTCAAATCATGCGCCGGCTTATGCGATTCCTGGCCGAAGCCGGTAATCGAGCAGTACACCAGACGCGGATTAATTTTATGCACGCTTGCATAATCCAGTCCATAACGCGCCAGATATCCCGGACGGAAGCCCTCCAGAAAAACATCGGCCTCCTGCAGCAGCTTCAGCAGCAAATCACGGCCGCCGTCCTTTTTAAGATTCAAGGCAACGCCTCGCTTATTGCGGTTCAGCATCAAATGCCAATAGCTCATACCTTTAGTTTTTTCAGGCCAAAAGCGACGCGTCGCATCACCCTGCAAATCTTCAATCTTGACAACATCCGCACCGTAATCACCCAGCAGCATACCGCAATATTGTCCCGGCAGCCATTTGGAAAAATCAATAACCTTAATACCTTCTAACAAAGCCAAATTTATCACTCCTGTTCTGCTTAATAAGCTTTTATATTCTGAAAAATTTTCTTATGAATTTATTCAGATATGTTCACAAAACACCTATTTAAATGCTATAATATAGTTATATCATTGTTAGCCATACACAACTTTCATATGGAGGTTTTTATATGCAAACCCGCAAGCTGACATCAGCAGCGCTTCTGATTGCCATCGGCACACTGAGCGCACATTTAATTTATATTCCGGCAGGTGTTTCCAAATGCTTCCCTGTGCAGCATGCCATCAATGTTATGGGTGCGGTTCTCCTGGGACCTGATTACGCCGTTGCTATCGGCTTCATCATTGCCTGTCTGCGCAACATGCTTGGCACAGGCTCACTGCTGGCTTTCCCCGGCAGTATGATTGGTGCGGCCCTCGCCGGACTTGCCTACAGCCGTTACAAAACATTGCCGGCAGCTATGGCCGGTGAAATTTTCGGCACCGGCATCATAGGAGGCTTCGTTGCCTGGATTATGGCTACTCTGCTTTTAGGCAGCAAGGCTGTAGCCTGGTTCTTTATTCCGCCGTTTTTGGTAAGCACCATCGGTGGCAGCGTTATCGCCTGCCTGCTGCTCAAAACCGGCTTTTTCAAGCAGTTCAGCAGCAAAGAAGGTAAGTAAGATGAACTTCGGCGAAATCGTTAACCTCCTTCTTTATGCCTTCAGCGGCATTTGCTTCGGAGCCTTTGCCTCACGCTACAGCGTTTTCAGTGCGCTGCACATTAAAAGCAAATGGCAGGAGGAAGGCATCAGCTGTCTTTGCGGCTGCTTGCCGCAGCTGCTCTTTCTCAGTGTAAGCTTTTTCCTTTTTCCGACGTGGTTTATCAGCAAGACTCCTACCGGAGGCTTCTTTTATTACGCAGTACTCGCATTCTTTTTCAATAAAGGTCTGCGCTTAAACAATAAAAAATAAAGTAGGTGAAAAAATGACACACATCCACAATCATGCCTTGCCTCTCCCCGGCAATGATGACGAAAAATATATCCAGCCTATGGCAGATATTTTTAAAGTTCTCAGCGATCCCACCCGTATCCGCATTCTCTCCCTGTTAGCACACGAGGAAATGTGCGTTACCTGTATTGCCGATGCCCTCGGTATGACTCATTCCGCTATTTCGCATCAGCTGCGTCTGCTGCGTGCCACCAACCTGGTAAAATTTACCAAGGACGGCAAAGAGGTTATCTATTCTCTGGATGACAGCCACGTGCTCAGTCTGTTTGACCAGGCACTGGACCATGTAAAGCATAAGGTTTTATAATGCTGATTGGCGCTGTAAAAGCGCCAATTTTTTTATGCCTTTAAAGCGCACCGCGCCATTGGCGGATAATCTCACTCTTATAGACCGAGGTCCAGCTTAAATCATCTACCGGCACGCGGACATTACCTATAAGCTCCCTGCGGCCGTCATTATAGGGATATTTTTTTACATGCCACATATAGTGATAACCGTTAGCAGGCAACAGCTCTACACCCGCATCACTCATCAGATAATCCAAAAAGGCGCGTGCCTCATCAGGATGCTCGGCGCTGCGCATAATCGCTGCACCGGTAAGCATCGTACGGTTGGCATCCTTCACCACTGTCGCAAACAGGTGGCGGTGACGTGCTTCCATCTGCAAAGCATAATCCAAAGGCACTATAGCAACGGTTTTTTTACCGATATACACAAGGTCTACCGCCTCGCCGAAGCCCTTGGTATACACCGGCTGCTGCGCATTAAGCTTGGCTGCATAAGCCATAGCCTGCTCCTTGCCGCGCATCTGCCAAATGCTTGTAATCATGCCGAAGCTTGCTCCGCCAAGATCAAAGTCGGCAATCGCCAGCTCATCCTTAAGCTGCGGTGCCAAAAGCTCATCCCAGGTTTCCGGAGCATACAGGCCGTAGGCATGCAGATTATTTTTGTTACTCAGCAATGCAATATAGCTAAGATACAGGCTTGTCCATTGTCCTGTACGGTTACGCAGCTCTGCCGGCACCTTGTAGGATTCCTTGGCAATATACGGCTGCAGGATGTGCTGCTCATCCGCCATGAAATACTCCTCACTCGTACCGCCCAGCCAGACATCAAACCTGTGCTTGCGCAGGTAATCCAAGCGTTCCTGCTGTGTGCCTCCGGGCAGATAGCTTATATTTACTTTTACACCTGCAGCCTTGCTGTAGCTGTCGGCAATAACCTCCGTCAGCTTGGTGCCCATGCTGCTGCAGAGCTGCAGCTCCTTAGGCTGCGGCTGCTCACTGCCACAGCCCGCTGCCAGCAAAGTCAGCAGCGTCAAAATATATATTATAACTTTTCGCATTATCTTTTCCGCCTTTCGCTTTGCTATTATTATAGCATGAACGCCAAGCTTTCTCCATATTTTAGGCAGCCTGTGACTTGCCGTAAATCCTTAGTTGACTTATAATAAAATGCATCGATACAAAAAATTATTGCAAGGAGATTCTCTATGAGTTTCACCAAGAATGACATCTATGATTTGCTAAACGCTAAAAACATACCGTTTACCTGTACAGAACACCGGCCGGTTTATTCTATGGAAGAACTTGATGTACTGGAAATACCTGCTGATGCCATTATCTGCAAAAATTTATTTTTGCGCAACAATAACGGTAAGCAGCACTTTCTTCTCACCGTCCCTGCAGCTACGCCGATTGACTTAAAACAGCTTGCCACTTCATTAGGCAGCTCCCGCCTCAGCTTCGCTTCGGCAGAGCGTCTGAAAAAATATTTAGGACTGCAATCCGGCTTAGTTTCTCCCTTCGGCCTATTGAACGATACAAGCAAAAGCGTTATCTTCGTCAGCAGCAAAAACTTACCGCCATCCGCCATCATCGGTATTCATCCGAACGATAATACCGCCACCGTCTGGCTCACTTTCGGCGATTTACTGACGCTATTGTCTGAACTGCAGGCAGAAGTAAAGCTGGTAGAAATGTAAGAAAAAGCATACTTGCGTAAAATGAGCGTTAAGACTTCCCTCGCTACGTCTAAAAAATCCTGATCTTGTCACGTTTTTCCACATTTTATCATCGCTTTCTGTAACGTTTTTCCGTACTTTTCGCACCTAATCTGTCACATTTTTCCTAAAGCACAAAAACCGCACCAACGCTAAACGCTGATGCGGTAATAATTCTATTTTCATTTTACAGCCTGTGCTACAGACTGATTCATCTCAACGCGGCCAACGGCGGCAACAGGCTCAACCTCGGCCTTTACGCGCTCCCAGATAACGAACTTAGCCTTGCTGAAGCCGTTAAATGTAGTTGCGCTGGCAGAGGTATAGGCACCGCAGCTGGGAACCAGCAGTAAATCGCCAACCTGCAGCGGCACTGTCAGGCGTCCGCGGAACATAATATCCAAGGAATCACAGCTCGGTCCTGCAAACGTCGCTGCCACCTTTTCATCACCCTCACGGAAGCTGATAAGCTTGAAATCCCACTGGTCAAAGAGCACACCGGAGAAGGTTCCGTACAGGCCTTCATCGAGGAAGTACCATGGCTGACCGCCGCGCTCGGTAACACCGATGACGCTGGTAATCAGGTTTACCGCCGTACCGCAGATATAACGGCCCGGCTCGGCCCAGATTTCGGCATCGGCAAAATCCTCGTCCAGACGTGCGTTAATCTGGCGAAGCATTTCCGGCAGGTTAAATTTCACCTTTGGCTCAGGAATAGGGAAGCCGCCGCCGATATCCAGAATGCGCAGCTTCAGGCCTACTGCCTCAGCCTCCTCAAACAGCTCACGCGCAATATCCAGCGCATGCAGATAAGGGTCAGCGCTGACAGTCTGGCTGCCTACATGAAAGGCAATTCCAGCCATATCCAAGCCTGCTTCCTTAGCCTGCTGCATCAAAGCCAACGCATTTTCACGCGCTGCACCGAATTTTTTATTCAAATCAACATGTGCCGAGGAATTGTCGATACGCAGTCTGAGCAGTACAGTCGCATCCGGGCACTGTTTTTTTATTTTATCTATTTCACTGGCGCTGTCAAAAGTCATCTTGCGTACACTGCAGCTGCGGCAGGCCTCCAGGCCTACGCCCGTCTTTACCGGATTAGCGTAAATCAGACGACCGCCATCTACGCCCATATCATGCAGGGTGCGGATTTCTCCGTCGCTTGCTACGTCAAAGCAGGAGCCCATATCTGCCATCACCCGCAAAATTTCCGGATGCGGATTAGCCTTAATCGCGTAATGAATTTTGACACGCGGCATATATTTTTTCAAAACCTTGTAGTTCTTTTTGATTTCATCAAGAGAAAGTACTAACAGCGGCGTACCGAAACGTACCGCTAATTTTTCTACAGCCTGTTGGCTTATTTGGAAATGTCTTTTATTACTCATAACACTCTCCTCCTGCCCTTGCAGATTTTTTTACAGTCTGATTTTACCACATTCAGACGAAAGTACAATAGGTAAAATGAAAAAAATTAGAGCATTAGACAAATCCTAAGTTTTTATAACATATTTATCAGCCAATCATTCCTAGAAGCATCATTTGTATTAAGCGTAATTATTTTTTAGTAGTATGTCTTGCAACTGCATCGTATAAATTTTCCATATCTTGGCCAGGCTTTATATCTTTATGCGTCCCTGCCATAAATCGTTCGATAGTATTATTCGATATCTCTATTACCTTTCCTGTTTTATCAAATTTGTATCCATCTAAAAATGTATATGTTCTGCATTCCAAATCAAACTCCATATGAAATAATCTTGGATGTACTTTTATGTTTTCATTTTTTGTTAACAATGGATTATTCTTTTCAACCAAATCTGACGGTAGACCTTTTACCCAAACTTTTACCATATTATGCCTATAATGTTTAGAGTCAGTTTTTGATATAATATTACTCTGCATAGACTTCAAATCTACAAAAGCATATGTTGAATTATTATATTTTACCTTCAACCAGCGCCCTTCCAAAACTTCGTCTTTATTTTGATTAACATTCATAGTATCTATTGCATTACTACAACCAGTCAATATTAACGCAATCATTGTTAATAAATACAATACTGTTTTTTTCATCACAATACAACTCCTTTCTTAATATCTAAGCAAGTTTATAATATTCCTGCCCACTCATTAAATGGTAATCCGTCTGCCTTTAATGTTTTCATAACACTAAATGATTCATACTTTGTCACTTCTGAACCAGTAGAAATTAAGCAATAGCAAACAAAATCTTTTACAGTATATAATTCAAATGCAAAAAAACTGCCATCTATATTTTCCAACGTATATCCTACGGAAACCATATTCTTGCCTATATCAACTTTATTGATATACACATTATATCCCCTTTGTCTTAAAGCTTCTGTCGTAGATGCTATTGCTAAATCACGAAAAATCGATTTTTCTTCATTCGTTAAATTCGCGAATGATTTACATTTTACTTTATTTTTAAATTGTTTCAATGCAACAACTGTATCATGATTTAATTCAATACAAAATATTGTTTTCATAAACTCATTGTCATTTATAGATGAATAATACCATAAATCAGAAGTAGTTGCAGAAACTCTACCATTTATATTATAAATCTCTTTTGAAAAGCCCACTGATTGAAAGCAAAAATACAAAAAATAGATATTAACAAAATTTGCTTTTTCACGTCATCACTCCTAATCAAAATGCATCCACTTCAGCCAACAACATTTTTGCTATTTTAATAGTATAGTATAAAATTAATATCAAGAATATATTTTAATTAATTTATATAAATTCTTCTCCCTGCCTGTCGGCAAAGGTTATCTGTCTAATATAGTCTTTTTTGTATTTCTTAAATACTGAGCTTTTTCATCTGTTAGCATGACGTTTCCCATCTATACTATCATTTATTATATCAGAGATGCCATTATTAGCAACAATTATCTCATTATCTTCTGCACAAAATATTACTCCCCATATAAACACAACAATAATGTTTCTATTATCCTTTGGTGTTTATGTATACCTTTTTACAGTAATGCTCGTACTCTGTTGGCATATTTATTCAAAAAAACACCGAAGTGCTGTGTAGACACTTCGGTGTTTAATATATTACCAATACTAAAACACGGGAGAATGTTCTGAAGTAGACGGGGCATTATCGTGTGCTTAAAAATTATTTTTTCGGAGCGGGAATTACATCGCAGCCCATGTAAGGACGCAGAACCTCAGGAACAACTACGCTGCCATCAGCCTGCTGATAGTTTTCCAGAATAGCAGCAACGGTACGGCCAACAGCTACACCACTGCCGTTAAGGGTGTGTACAAATTCCGGTTTGGATTTTGCATCACGACGGAAGCGGATGTTAGCACGGCGTGCCTGGAAGTCCAGGAAGTTGGAGCAGGAAGAAATTTCACGGTAGCAGTTTGCTGCCGGCAGCCATACTTCAAGGTCATAGGTGGTAGCAGAGCTGAAGCCCAGGTCACCGGTGCACAGACGTACAACATGATACGGCAGTCCCAGTAATTGCAGAACTTCTTCAGCATCATTAGTCAGCTTATCCAGCTCAGCCCAGGATTCTTCCGGTTTAGTGAATTTAACCAGTTCAACCTTATTGAACTGATGCATACGAATCAGGCCACGGGTATCACGGCCTGCAGCACCGGCCTCTGCACGGAAGCAAGCGCTGTATGCGGTATATTTCAGCGGCAGCTCATCGCCGGTCAGAATATCATCACGATGATAGTTGGTTACAGGAACCTCTGCGGTCGGAATCAGGTACATATCGCCGTTTTCCAGCTTGTACATATCCTCGGCAAATTTCGGCAATTGGCCGGTGCCCTGCATGCTTGCACCGTTAACGATGAACGGCGGGAAGAATTCGGTATAACCATGCTTTCTGGTGTGTACATCCAGGAAGAAATTGATAACGGCACGCTCCAGACGGGAGCCCATGCCACGATAGAATACATAACGTGCACCGCTAACCTTAACGCCACGTTCGAAATCCAGAATGCCCAGGTTTTCACCGATATCCCAGTGAGCCTTAGGTTCAAAATCAAACTTAGTCGGTTCGCCCCAAGTGCGGATAACCGGGTTGCAGGTATCATCCTTGCCTACGGGAACATCTTCTGCGGGAACGTTAGGAATAGTCAGCAGAATGCTTTTGATTTTTTCTTCAATCTCTTTCAGTTCCTTGTCATCTGCGGCAATTTTATCGCCGAGAGCACGAACTGCAGCCATCTGCTCAGCAGCATCCTGACCGGCTTTTTTCAGCTTGCCAATCTCCTGAGATGCAGTGTTGCGTTCTTTCTTCAGTGCTTCTACCTGTTGGGTAATTTCACGACGTTTTTTATCCAATTCCAGGAATTCAGTCAAATCAAGGCTGCCATTACGGCTTTTTACAGCCTCTTCGACCAGCTTCGGATTTTCGCGGACGAATTTTAAATCTAACATAATATAGCCTCCAAATAATTTATCATAACTTATATTGTAGCATAAATCCTGTCGGGATAAAAGATTTTACTGCAATTTTTAATAGCCAATTCCCTCATCGCGACGTGCAAGATAGCGGATTGCCGAAAGAGCAGCCTTTTGTCCCTGACCGGCAGCACGATTTACCTGCCAAGGCTGACCTGTGCAGTCACCGCCGGCAAAAACGCCTTCAATATTTGTTTGCGCCTGATCATCAACATAAATGCTGCGGCCACGGATTTCCAATCCCGGCAGGAAGCTGTTGAGCGGGTCGCTGGCACGGAAAACAAAGGCAGCCTTAACGCTGTAAAAATCATCGCCTGCACGCAAGCCGGTAACCTTGTCGGTACCGGTAATTTCTGTCGGCTTATCCAGCACTACGGTAATATTTTTCTTTTTAGGCGGAACAAAGCCGGTATACAGCGGGAAGAAGAATACATGCTCGCACTGGTCTGCCAAATATTCAACCTCTTCCAGAGCATCAGGTACAGTAGCAATAGCAGCCACGGACTTGCCCTTATATTTATCAGCATCAACAACAGCGCAGTAGCTTACGCCCTTACCCAAAAATTCCTTTTCACCGGGGAAAAGGGTAGAACGGGAAATACCGGTTGCCAATACTACAGAATCCGCAGAATATTCACCATGAGGAGTACCCAGCATAAAGCCTTCGCCCACCTCGCGCAAAGAAATAATTTTGGCCTCAATAATATCTACTTCCATCTGCTTGAGATGATTTACAAAAATATCCATAAGCGCAGTACCGGAAATATCGGGTATACCCATATAATCTGTAATCTGCGCTACACTACGCAGACGGGGGCTGAAGCCGTGGGCTTCAAACAGAACAACCTTACGTCCCTTGCTGGCTGCAGTAATTGCTGCAGATACGCCGGCAGGACCACCACCAATAACGGCAATATCGTAATCCATAAGTCTATCCTCCGTACAAAAAAATTTAGGACCTACTATAACACTTTAATTGTATGCTTTTCTAGATGCATAGTCAAATGTTTTTATGCTTCCGGAGATTTTTTAAGTTTTTTTGAAAAAAGTGCTTGACATTTTCCTGCATATAGAGTATTATAATCAAGTAACGTGACCACGGCCCATTAGCTCAGTTGGTAGAGCACCTGACTCTTAATCAGGGTGTCGTAGGTTCGAGGCCTACATGGGTCACCACATTTGGCCGGTTGGTCAAGCGGTTAAGACACCGCCCTTTCACGGCGGTATCGGGGGTTCGATTCCCCCACCGGTCACCAAATTACGGGCGCTTAGCTCAGCTGGGAGAGCGTCTGCCTTACAAGCAGAATGTCAGCGGTTCGATCCCGTTAGCGCCCACCATTTTTTTGCCCATTTTGCCTCAATATTGTAATGGCCCGGTGGTTCAGTTGGTTAGAATGCCGCCCTGTCACGGCGGAGGTCGTGGGTTCGAGTCCCATCCGGGTCGCCAATCATGCCTCGGTAGCTCAGTTGGTAGAGCAAAGGACTGAAAATCCTTGTGTCCACAGTTCGATTCTGTGCTGAGGCACCAATCCAAAAACAGCACCTGCTATTGCGGGTGTTTTTTTATTATCTGTATATCTATATCTGCTTAAACACATTTTTCAGCCAGCAAGGAGTGTTATCATGTTTGAAAAATTTTTCCATGAAGTAACCGGTCCCTATATCTGGGGTCTGATTCTGCTTTTATCCCTGCGTGCCATCTTCTCTTCCGTACGCAAAAAGGATTATCCGCACGCTGCTGCCTTTATCGTTGTAGCCATTGCTGCCGCATTTATGACAGCAAGCGCACTTGATATGCTTCCGCCTGCTATAGCAGAAATATTTGCATAAGAAAAAGGCCGCTGCGCAGCGACCTTTTTACAAGCAAAAACGCCGCTTTACGCGGCGTTTTTTTGTGCTTATTTTCAGTTGATGCCGGTTACATCAAAGCCGGTATCCTCAACAGCAGCCTTCAAAACTGCATCATCCAGGCCTGTCCCCTCAACAACCGCATTATTGTTTTCCAAGGAAACAACAACACTTGTTACACCTGCTACAGCAGCAAGTGCTTCTTTAACGGCGCCAACACAATGTTGGCAATGCATACCTTCAATAGCAATAGTCTTAGTCATAATAAAATCTCCTTTGCAATTACAATTTTATAAAACGCAGTCTTAGTGCGTTAGTAACAACAGAAACACTGCTGCAGCTCATCGCCGCTGCAGCAATCAGCGGATTCAGCAGCCAGCCGAAGGCTGTATAAAATACACCTGCGGCAAACGGAATACCAACGGCATTATAAATAAAGGCCCAGAAAAGATTTTCCTTGATATTGGTCATCACGCTGCGGCTTAAGCAAATTGCTTTCGCCACATCCAGCAAGTCGCTTTTGATTAAAACCATATCCGCCGCCTCAATCGCAATATCCGTACCGGCACCGATAGCGATACCTACATCGGCACGCGCCAACGCAGGCGCATCGTTGATGCCGTCGCCTACCATAGCGACAATATGGCCTTCCTGCTGCAGCTTGCGTACCACAGCTTCCTTATCCTGCGGCAGCACCTGAGCAACAGCCTCATCAACGCCTACCTGTGTGCGAATCGCCTCCGCCGTCGCCCGGTTATCACCGGTCACCATCAGCACACGCATACCCATCGCCTGCAGCCTGCCAATAGCCTCCCTGCTTGTCGGCTTTACGGTATCCGCAACAGCAATGCAGCCTAAAAGCTCACCTGCACGCACAAAGTATAACGGTGTTTTACCCTGTGATGCCAGCTTGTCATATTGGTCCATCAAACTGCTGACATCAACATTCAACGCCTCCAACAGCTTGAGATTACCTGCTGCACATTCAGTTCCCGCAAGTTCAGCTGTAACACCTTGACCGGAAATTTGCTTATAATTGCCGGCTTCCGGCAAAACAAGCTGCTTTGCTTCGGCAGCAGCAACAATAGCTTCACCCAAGGGATGCTCCGACAGCTTTTCCAGTCCTGCGGCAAAAGCCAGCAATTCATTTTCCGTAACCTTTACAGGCAAAATATCCGTCACTACCGGCTTGCCCGCTGTAATGGTGCCTGTTTTGTCTAAGATAACGGTATCAACCTTATGTGCCGTTTCCAACGCTGTTGCCGATTTAATCAAAATGCCGCTCTTGGCACCACGCCCCGTTCCTACCATAATCGCTGTCGGTGTTGCCAATCCCAAAGCACAGGGGCAGGAAATGACGAGCACCGAAATAGCTATCGTCAGCGCAAAATGCCAGCTTGCGCCCAGCGCCAGCCAAACAGCCGCCGCAAGCACGGCAATGCCTATAACTGCTGGAACAAAATAACCGCTCACCTTATCCGCCAGCTTGGCAATAGGCGCTTTAGAAGATGTTGCCTCATCCACCAGCGCAATAATCTTCGCTAAAGCAGTATCAGCGCCAATCGCAGTCGCTTCCATCTTAAAGTAACCGCTTCTGTTAATAGTGCCGCCGATAACCTTGTCACCGATTGTTTTATCTAACGGCAGGCTTTCACCTGTCAGCGCGCTTTCGTCCAAGGCACCGCTGCCCTCAATGATTTTGCCGTCCACAGGCACGGACGCACCGCTTTTTACAATCAGCACATCACCTGTTACAACCTCCTCCACAGGAATTTCTCCCTGCAGACCGTGACGCTCGACAAGCGCAGTTTTTGGTGTAAGGTTCATCAGTGCCTTAATCGCATCAGAGGTGTGGCTTTTTGCCCGCGCCTCCATAAACTTGCCGACAGTAACAAGCGCCAAAATCACGGCACTCGCTTCAAAATACAAAGCATCGGCAAAGCCTAGCAGCAAATCAAGACGATTGTGTCCAAAGGCATACGCCATGCCAAATACGGAATACAAACCATAAATAAACGATGCACCGCTGCCTACGGCAATCAACGAATCCATGTTAGGCGCACCGCTTAAAAGATTACGCACACCGTGGATAAAATACTTGCGGTCGATAAAAAGCACCGGAATACACCACAGCATCTGCAGCAAAGCGTTAATCAGCTCGTTTTCCTGCCCAAGAATAAAGCCTGGCAGCGGCCAGCCCCACATGCGCCCCATATGCTGATAAAAAACAAGGCCGGCAAAAATCAGCGAGCCGATAAGACGCTGCTTCATCTCCGCCATCTCCTGCGCCGCCGTATCTTGCTGCGGCACAGGCGCAGCGGCAGCTCCTGCGGCATGCACACTTGCACCGAAGCCCAGCTTTTCAATGCGGGCAATAATCTCCTTTTCATCTACAACGCTTTCATCAAAGGTAACGTACGCATTATTTTTCAGCAGATTAACGCTCATCTGCTCCACGCCCTGCATCCTGTTGACAACCTTTTCTATGCGTGACGAGCAGGCACTGCAGCTCATGCCCGTTATATCAAGTAACTGTTTTTTCATCGTGACTCCTTTCGCTTGCTATCTGTTTGACATAAAATTTTTTGTCTGCTATTATTATAGCAAACGCTACCTTTATTTCAAGAATGCACTATTTAGGTAGATAGTATACAAAAAGATACTGTAAAGATATATAATTTTTGATGCACAATGCAGACATATGATTTTTTCATAGCATCATTATATCTTAATCACCTTGCTCTTTGCAGAAAGGAAACTCCAAATGAAAGACACTATTAACGTCAACTGTCCCGTTGCCGCCACGCTGCAGCTCATCGGCGGCAAATATAAAGCATTGCTCCTGTGGCATCTGTCCGGCAAAATTCTGCGCTTCAACGAGCTGCGCCGCCTCGTCCCCGAGGCAACACCCAAAATGCTCACCCAGCAATTACGCGAGCTGGAAGGTGACGGCTTGATTGCGCGCAAGGTGTACGCCGTCGTACCGCCTAAGGTTGAGTATAGCCTGACGCCGCGGGGCGAAAGCCTCTTCCCCATCCTGCAGGCCATGTATGCCTGGGGCAGCAAGCTGCTGGAGGGCGAAGGCATCTGCCCGGAATGCTCCATGAAGCCTGTGGAAGCAGAGCATTGCTGCTGCCACGACAAAAAAGAATAGAAAAGAAAACTTCGGCCAAAACGTAATCGCGCTTACGATTTAGCCGAAGTTTTTACGTTTTTACTTTAAAACAGCCGAAATTTTTATCCACACGCACATCGCAACTGCCTTTCCGACGAAAACAAACCCATGCAAAAAGCACGCCGTTGCCTGCGCTTTCGCGCAACCCACAGCGTGCTCTTATAATACTTAAAATCAGCCGATTTCTGCTTCTTTTTCAGTACCGCGAACGTTGATCGGATGGTTGTTTTCGTCAACCATTACAACCTTCGGTACATAGGTTTTAGCTTCTTCCTCGGTCATGAGGCTGTAAGCGATGATGATAACAGTATCGCCAACCAGAACTTTACGTGCAGCAGCACCGTTCAGGCAGATAACACCGCTGCCACGCTCACCGGCGATAACATAGGTTTCCAGACGGTTACCGTTGTTGTTGTCAACGATTTGTACACGCTCGCCCGGAAGAATACCGGACAGCTCCAGCAGCTCGCTGTCGATAGTAATGCTGCCCATATATTCCAGATTAGCCTGGGTTACGGTAGCGCGATGAATTTTGCCATGGTGCATAGTATAAAGCATATTATTTCTCCTCCAAAACTACATTATCAATCAGACGGGTGGTGCCGAATTTAACAGCTACAGCCAACAGGTTGCTGCCTGCCATCGGAGCTGCTACAGGTTTCAATTCCGGCAGTGCATAAATTTCAACATAATCAATATCAGACATAGGCTCTTCTTTAATGGAAGCGGTAACAGCCGCAGTAATCTTAGTAGCGTCACGCTCACCTGCTTCGTACTGCTCCTTAGCAGCCTTCAGGCTACGGCTCAGTACCAGCGCTGCTTTGCGCTCTGCTTCATTCAGATAGGTGTTGCGGGAGCTCTTTGCCAGACCGTCAGCTTCGCGGACAATCGGCATAATGCGCAGCTGGATGTTGAAGAACAGGTCTTTTACCATGCGTTTCAGAACCTCAACCTGTTGTGCGTCCTTCTGACCGAAGTAAGCACGGTCCGGTTGTGCCAGGTTAAACAGCTTGGTAACAACGGTGGTTACGCCACGGAAGTGAATCGGACGGGTACGGCCGCACAGAACCTTGGTAATCTCACCGGTTACTTCAACCCAAGTTGCATCCTCGCTCGGATACATTTCCTTCGGAGCCGGAGCGAAAACTACGTTAGCGCCCATGCTTTCTGCCAGCTTGCAGTCTGCTTCCAGAGTACGCGGATAAGCATCCAGATCTTCGTTAGGACCGAATTGAGTCGGGTTTACGAAAACGCTGACTACAACAAAGTCATTTTCCATGTTAGCTGCTTTAATCAGGGATGCATGACCTTCATGCAAAGCACCCATAGTAGGCACCAGGCCGATGGTCAAACCCTTAGCTTTAGCTGCTGCAACCTCTTCGCGCAGCTCTGCAACTGTATGTACTAATTTCATTTTGAATTACCTCACTTTATTTATGAAAGTATTAATATAATTTTTCTAAAACAGCATCGTCAATCTTAAAGGTATGCTCCGGAGCAGGGAAGGTTCTTGCCTTAACATCAGCAATATATTCCTTTACTGCTTCTACGGTAGTATCATGCAGATTAGCATACTTCTTAACAAATTTCGGGCAGAAGCCGGTGGAAACTCCCAAAAGGTCGTTGCATACGAGCACCTGGCCGT
>ERZ1027237.693-NODE-693-length-17496-cov-11.188407_pt1 | contig 17496 bp, 6 predicted proteins | sample MGYA00519264_ERZ1027237 | MGnify/ENA primary metagenome ERZ1027237 (study PRJEB26926, sample SAMN06164640) | human gut metagenome | biome: ENVO:00009003; feature: ENVO:2100002; material: ENVO:00002003 | host: Homo sapiens | place: USA | collected 2012 ...
TTCATCTCCCGAAAGTGCGTTGCACTTTGAAAGGAGGTGAAGCTGTGTACATAACTCTGGACAACTTAATTCAGATTGGTATTTTCCTAACGGGATTTACCGTTATGATATTCAGTATCATTTCTTTTGTTATAAATTTTACAAATAAAAAGAAATAACCGCCCCTAGCTACCAACTAAAGCGGTTATAACTTTAACTTCTATTGGGAGCGACCGTCTGTCGTTTCCCTCTTTTTGTATCTATAATATAACATAAAATCAAGTCGGTGTCAAGTCCGGACAAGTTGCATCCCCCCCGATAATATGCTAAAATATTCACGAGGGAAACCTTGGACGTCAGGCGACCGGGTGCCCCGGTTCTCTGTTCCGCCTTTTAACAACATAATGTATGCTACACTTTTTTTGACGGCGGATTTAAATGTCGAAACTATAAAAAAGCAGCCCTATCTCCCGAAGTGCGAAAGCACTTTGAAAGGAGGTGAAGCTGTGTACATAACGCTAAGTGATTTAACACAGATAGGAATATTTCTTACTGCTTTCACAGTTATGATATTCACAATCATTTCTTTTAATAAAAAGAAATAACCGCCCATGTCTCTCCAAACTGTGTGCGGTTATTCATCGTAATCAGGGAGCGACCGTCTGTCGTTTCCCTCTTTTTGTATCTATAATATAACATAAAATCAAGCCGGTGTCAAGTGCATCGCCCTGCATAATCCGAAGAACCGCCCCGATTAAAAGGCGGTTCTGCGTTTATACGGTTTTCCTCACAGGTCTTATATACTTCCAGTATCTCCTGCAGTCGTGATAGAAGTAGAACACCCTGCCCTGCGTTTTGTCAAGCTCATAGCCCGACTTTTCATAGTCAAAGTCCTTCATAGCCTGTTCTATCTTTGCTTCAACCGCACTGTTTTCGGTCTGAAAGTCAAATGGTCCGTGTTCAAATACGATATACTCGCCCTCAGGCACGTCTATGATCTGCATCTGCCTTGGTATCTCTCCGCTGTAGTCGGCAGGAAGCCTTACACCGTAAGCCTCAGCCAGCGGAATGCCCCAGCTGCATATTCTTCCCTCAGGCTCATTAATGAATGCCATCACCTGACCGCTTCCGCTGTTCGCCTCATCGCCGCCCATATCGTCGAGCTTGCCCTTGATACTGTCAAGCAGTCCGCATATAGTTGCACAATCCTGTCCTGGAATACGGCTCTGCTTTTCCCAGAAGTCGTAATACTCTATACTCTCGTAGTTTCTGATATGCAGGAATTTATGAGCCGGTATCGCTACGAAATACGCCTTAATATCACCGTTTGTCTGTGCCATACCTGTTCCTCCTATGCCTAAAAGATAGCAGTCGAAAGGCCTTATAGCCGTGCGGAGAATTACAGGTACAGGGTGTAAGCGGTAAGCGCTCGGAGTAATTCCGTATGCCGCTTTGAATGCCCTTGTGAACGCCTCGTGAGATGTAAAGCCATAGTCAAGAGCTATATCAAGTATGCCCTTGTTGGTATCTCTCAGTTCCCTCAGCGCAAAAGCAAGCCTGCGGTATCTCATATAATCCCTGAGCTTCATTCCCGATATTTCGCTGAATTTCCTTGAAACATAGTATTCCGAATAGCCAAACGTCTGCGACAGCCTGCCGAGCGTCAGCCTTTCGTCCTCGCCGCTTCTGATACACCTGTCTATGTCGTCAACAATATTCTGAATATTCATATGCCATTCGTTTATCCCGTTCATCTGTTTTTCTCCCGTACAGCTTTCTTCCATCTTTTCGACTGTATTCATTTTATCACAAACGAGAAAGCCGAAACTTGATACGGCTTGCTGTTTTTACTGAAGGCAGCACAGTATTTTCATATCAGATCAAGATAAGTCTTGAGATCGCCGACAAACTGATTTCCGCACCGTGCAAGCTCACCGAGCACTCGATCGGTTCCTTTTTCGGTCGTATACCAGTTTTCTTTGGTGATGTTATAGCAATGTACGGGGCAGACCGTCATATCAACATTCGGGAAAGCCATTTGATACAGCATTAAGCATCGGCGAGCATGAAAGGCTTTACAAACAATTATACCGCTTTTTATCATTATGCCCTTTTCATCAACGGCTTTACGAGAGAGAAATGCATTATCACGGGTATGCCCCGACTTGCTTTCTTCAATGATCGCAGTCTGCGGAACGCCGTTTTTTACGAGTACATCTGTAAAAAACTCGCAGTCTGACCGGTAATCGCCACTATAAATTTCCGCTTTTGAGCGGACGCCGTGCCATTTTTCCTCTTTAACGCTTACTCCTCCTGACGGGACTATCCAATCAGTCAAACCTTGTCGGTATAATTCTGCGGCATATTCGGGCTGTTCGGGGTGTGAGCCGCCCGGCAGAAAAATCGCATCGACCTTTTGAGGTTCTCCTGACACAAAGATATAATCTGAAATATCTGTGATGATCCGGTTTGGCATAGGGGTTCTCCTCTTAGTTTTTTTGTAAAAGAAAAATGCGTGATCGATACAGCTTGCTGTTTTTACTACTCTTCCGGCGTAAAGAACACATTCCCGTCATCGTCTGTCGTAAACACCGTGAAGCCGGTATAGCACACGTTTCCGTAAATGTCGTTTATAACAAAGCTGTATCTGTAGTCGCCTGCAGGCAGATTGACAAACTCTATCATATTGTCGCCGCTGTAGGTGCATTCATCGCCCTCCGCCTTGCCTGCAAAGTTACCCTCGCTGTCGTAAGTATTGAATATCGGCACTATGACATCTCCCTCTTTAAGCGGAACAACACTCCTTGCCGACTCGCCGTTTTCGTTTACGCCGTCCCATGTTCCAAGCGCCGTTATGTCATACGCATTGCCGTCCTGCGTCATAGCTATACGCAGATTTGTTTCCTTGCCGTTGAGCTTTACGGGTGATGTGTAGACCGAGCTGTTTCCGTTCTTCTCCACTATGAACATAGGGATAAGATTATTCTGGATCATATACCACTGCCCGCTGAAATTATCCTCAACCAGTCCCGATGAGAAATCGACCTTTGTACTCTGGTCAACGCCGAATTCGATAAGCTCACCCGTTTCCTCGTCAACACGGTAAACCGAGCAGTTTACGCTCGCAAGGTTGTTTATAGTATCGTCCGTAACATTGAAGTAGAACGTTCCCTCATCGTCAAGCACAGGTCCGACATCTATCTGTACACTGCTCTTATCACCGCAGAAGCCCATGTTGTCGGTCTTGTTGTTGTAATGCTCCCAGTTGCTCTCATAGTCGGAATAATCCCCGTCGCTCCAGTACACCGCACCGTCCGCAAGCCATGTTTTTTCACCGCTGTACCCGTCCGTACTGCCGTTTTGTGCGCCGTAGGCTATTCTGTCAACAAACGTCATATAGTACGGACTTACGCACACCTTGCCGAATGTGGCAAGCTCGGCAGAGCCGGAAACGCCGAACGGATAGTAGGTCGAAAGCCCTGTTGAGCCGTCCTTGTCCTCGCCGTAGATGTTATACACTACCGCCTTTTCAAGCGCCGACATAACCTTGTCCGCCTTGTCGCCCGATACCGTAGCCGCTATCATAGAGCCGAGATCCACCATGTTGGTATATCCCTCTGTATCGTTGTTACTGCCGTATGCTCTTACGGTATAGATGCTTCTTACCGCATTCGCAAGCAGTGCAGGGTCGGAAGAAATATCGTTCATTTCCTCGGCGGCATCATTCACCGCCTTTACAAGTTCGTCTATTCGGCTGAGATCCGTTATCGAAAGCGTAGCCTCGCCGCCTGCACCGATAGCCTCGCACGATGCCATAAAGCTGTCAGCGACCGTCTTTCCGAGTTCGGCTGTATCCGCTGTCGGATTACTTTCCATAAAGCCTGCTATCTCGGTATAATCCCAGCCGTAGCCCGGTTCTGTTTCTTCCGATGCAAACATATAGTCAGCGTGCGGAACAAGCATATTCGCCGTTTCTACCGTTGCCATAAGGCAAGCGTCAAAGCCGATGAACGCAAACTTATCCGTCATCTTGTCATATACAGATGTAAGCGCAGTGTCTATTTCCTCAAGCGACAGCGAATCGTTCTCGTTAAGCTCGTCGAAGCACACGCCGCTTATACTTCCTCCGCCGTGATTCCAGAAGATAAGCCCCATTTTAGCCGCCGCATAGTTTTCTATACCCCAGCTTAAAAAATCGACAAGCACATCCTCCTTGCCCATATTGACAGATTCTTTTTCTTCGATAAGGCTTATTTCTCCGCCCGTTACAACATAACGCTGTGTCTTTTCGGCAGAGATGCCGTATGTATCCGCCCACGCTCCCGCACCGCCCGTCTGAATGACGAATTTCACGTTCTCGCTTTGTGACCCTGCGATCATTTCCTCAATGTCGCCGCTTGCAAGCCCGTTCTCGCTTTCAAGGTCGCTTCCGCACATATAAACGAATACCGTCTGTGTGCCGTCCTCGCCCATAGGTTTTTCGGCTTCACGCTGTTTTCTTGCAATGCTTATCCCGTCCGAACCGCTGAACGTCAGCTTTGACGCACGACTGCCCGTAACACTTCCGTCATATTTATTATCACTGTCTTCACTGCTTTCCGCATTGCCGCCGTCACTCGTCTGCCTGTTGTCGCTTGCCGTGCTGTCGGAAATCTCCTCCTCATCGTCAAGGCAGCCGCTCGATAGCACAGCCGTTGCAAGTACCGATACCGCAAGCAGTGTCCGTAATATCTTTTCACTTGTTTTTCTCATAAGCACTCCTTTTCTCTTAGCCGTAATTATAACCATATTCTCACATATTAATTATAATCGTTTTTCTCGGCAATTGCAACGAAAAGGCACAAACGGTATTTAATCGGCTGAAAACGGTAATTCTCCTCCCAAGCCGCCCTAAACTTCCAAAACCGCACTATCCCTCTCACTTTTCGTAATGCTAACATCTGTATTCTCCGATATGATTCTGTATCCGCACTATCCCGCCCACTCCACTACGAATATTCCTACAATTCATCACAACCGCATATAAACTGCAAACACCAAACTTGGCTTATAAACACTTTGCCGGTTTCGCAAAATGTAGCAAATCGCAAACATTCTTGGCTCCCTTGCCAAAGGGAGCTGGATTGCGACAAGACTTTTTCTTATTATAAATTGCAACATTCTGCGATTTAATCAACGTTAATATCCGCTCAACCCTATCTGTCGCAAGACTGAGGGATCGTTACACCGATTACTGACATCCCCACAGCCTTCTCACAATCACAACTCGTCCCACACCAACCCTTCCAAAACCTCAACCACCAAAGTAAGTCCTAACTAACCTAATTTTTACAAAAAAATTTTCAAAAACCTCTTGACAAACGCCGAAGTATCGGTTATAATAAAATCAACAAATCAGTAAACGTTACTGATTTCGCTAATAACAATAAGAAAATAATGATTTTATCACTATGAAAGGATAGGTAATTTACTATGAAAAAGTGGGTATGTCCGGTATGCGGTTACGTTCATGAGGGAGATACACCTCCCGAGTTCTGCCCCCAGTGCAAGGTTCCCGGCAGCAAGTTCACAGAGCTTAAGGAAAACGATAAGCTTGTGTTTGCAGACGAGCACAAGGTAGGCGTTGCAAAGGCAGTTGAGGATGAAGAGATTCTTGCAGGCTTAAAGGCTAACTTCGAGGGCGAATGCACAGAGGTAGGTATGTATCTCGCTATGGCAAGAGCCGCTCACAGAGAAGGTTACCCCGAGGTAGGCCTTTACTACGAAAAGGCAGCTTGGGAAGAGGCTGAACACGCAGCAAAGTTCGCAGAGCTTTTAGGCGATGTTGTAAGCGCATCGACTAAGGAAAACCTCGAAAAGAGAGTTGCCGCAGAGCACGGCGCTACACAGGGCAAGCTCGACCTCGCTAAGAGAGCAAAGCAGTTAAATCTTGACGCTATCCACGACACAGTTCACGAGATGGCTAAGGACGAAGCAAGACACGGCAAGGCTTTCGAAGGTCTGCTGAACAGATACTTCAAGTAAGCGGCGGCTGTGAGCCGCACCAGATTCGCCGTTCCGGCTGTTTCAGTTCGGCTAAGGTTACGTTACCGGCGGATATTAACGTTATAAATATACAATTAAGGGTACTGCCATATTCTTCGCAGTACCCTTTGTTTTTACGGCTGTGAGCCGCACCGGATTCGCCTTTTTCAAAATTCTGCTTACCGCAGGACAGCGAAACGGCGTATCATAAAAGCAATAAACAAATCAAGCCGTAAGCACTCTTGCTTACGGCTCAGTTTGTTCTTATAGTAAAAACGCATCCGATACACAAAAAAGAACACCGGTCGCCCGGTGTTCTCTTTTTTACTGTCAGCTTATTTGGCTGTATTCACATTCGCATAAGTAAAAGTGCTTGTATTTGCACCCTTATAAGACGCAATCCTTACCTTATACACGCTTCCGGCCCTGAGTCCGTCAATAGTGACAGTAGCATTCGTACTGCCCTTTAACGTCTTTTTGACCCACTTGCCGCCTTTGTAAATTTCAACCTTATATCCGTCTGCACTGGCGTTTTTACCCCACTTAACGGTTATCGAGTTGCTTTTTGCCGATACAACCTTGACATCGGTTACCGGTGAAAGCACTGCAGTAACCGTAGTATAGCTGTAATCGCCGTACAGATTGTCCTTATACGCTCTTACCCTTACTTTATATGTGCTGTAAGGCGTAAGTCCGCCAAGCACAGCCATTGCTGTCTTATTATCGGTTATGGTCTTTTCGACCCACTTACCGCCGATATAATATTCTACGTTATATCCGTCAGCGGTTGCATCCGCATTCCATATAACAACCGCCTTTGAGTCAACTGCGCTCTTTACCTTAAGACCGCTGACCTTTGTCGGAGCGGTAGTGATATAAATATCGTCGAATGTACTCTGAAGCTCACCCTTATAAGCCTTTATTCTGACCTTGTAGGTTTTGTAGCCCTTAAGCGAGCCTATTGTAACGGTAGTTTTGCTATTACCGGTCAGCGTCTTTTCGTTCCACTTACCGTCTGCATAGTACTGAACGGTATAACCGTCCGCACTTTCGTTCTTATCCCATTTAAGCGTAAACGAAGAAGATGTTACTGTCTGCGTAATACCCGTAACTTTTGACGGGAGCGTATCGATATAGCCGTATGTATACGGGCTGTAAAGGTCGCCCTTATATGCGCTTACCCTTACTTTATATCGTGTTCCTGCACAAAGTCCGTCTATAACCGCCGCTATATTATTGTTGCCGGTAACAGTCTTTACGGACCACTGATTATCAATGTACCACTCTACCTTGTAGCCGTCCGCTCTGGTGTTTCTGCTCCAGCTTATTCTTACCGTTTCATCGGTAGCCTTCACCGTATTTATATTCCATACGGGAGAAGGAACAGTATCAACATAGAAACATCTGAACTTGCCGGTGAATCTTCCTGCATAAGCCGCTATCCTTACCTTATATTTAAGGCCTGCAGAAAGACCGCTCAGCTTTGCCGCTACTCTGTCGCCGTCCGTGCTGAAGCCGATCTGCTTCCACTGATTGCCGACATAGCATTCGACATAATATCCGTCAACGCCGCTTATATTCTTCCAGCTTATATCGACTTCATTGTATGTTGTCTTTTCAACCGCTATTTCTTCCACATCGGGAATAGGCTTTACGGGAACACGGTTTCCGATATATGAATCCTTACATCTTGTGCATTCAAATACGCTGTAGCCTTCGTTGCGATAGTCAGGCTCAACTACTTTGATTACAACATAGTCGTGACCGAGAGGTTCGCCATACTCCGCTCCGCATATTTCACACTTTGCCTTTTTGGTGCAGGTAGCCTCTCCTCCGGAATGCTCACATTCGGTTATCGTAGCCGTTACAACGTCCGACTTCATCGAAACTCCCGCCGTTGTAGCATTGCTGTAGGTAAGACGGCAGTAGTACCTGCCCGTTGTGAGATTTTCGAGCGACAGCTTTCTGTCTGTAGCGCCCTCTATCTCTGTTTCGTTGCCGTTTTCATCAATGGCGATCCACTGATAAGCAACATTTGCGTCGACCTCGCCTGAATACCACGGCTCTGCATTTATTTGAAGTGACGGTATGTCGCCCGGATAATAGCCGTTGGTGTAATATACAGTATCAATCGGCTTGATTATCTGCATCGGACACAACCGTACCGTAAGTCCGTTTGTCGATGATGCCGTTGCCTTATTAAGACTGTATATATCTATCCACTCTTTTGTTCCTCTGTCCTGTACCCAGAAGCCGGGATCGATATAATCGGCTATCACCTTATCACTGACCGTAGTTACGATTTCGGCAAACCCACCTGACGAAATGGATACATTACCGCCGTTTATAGTAAGGCAATTTATATTGTTGGCAGTCATTGTAACATTTCCGCCGTTTATGGTCACATTGCTGCCTGTAGCAAGCCCGTCAAATGTGACATCACCGCCCCTCACTATGAATGCGTCTTGATTCTCAAACGCTGTCACCGCACAACGTCCCGTAACCGTCAGCTTTGCCTTGCCGTTTATGATGATCGGACGTGAGAACGCTGTACGAACTGCGTACTTGAGCGTGAAGTTACCTTCGGTTATGACTAACTGACCGCCGTATCCGTTCTTGTTATAAAGCGGATATAAGGTACAGCCCTCGTTTTCGCTCTTCTGAGCGTCTTTCGCAGCCTCGTCAAGATCGTTATAATACTTGACATCGTCGCCCTTTGTTATCTTTGCATTGAACTTGCTCTCGCATATCTCGCAATATGTCGGCTCGGTAATATTACCTGCGGTTTCCTTGTCCGCTGTAGGATCGACCACCTGAGAATGATCACAATCAACAAGGTCTATGCTTACAGTGTTCGACTTTATTTCATAGCCGTCATCGGTAATAACTACGAAGTATATCTTGGCAGCAACGCTGTTGCCCGCCTTATCAATTATTTCGTCTGCCGACAATTTAGCGTCCTTTACAAGTGCGCTTAAGCTGCTATAAATTATATCTCCGCTTACATAGGAGTTTATACCGTATCTCTTACTTACATACGAGTCGTTCAGGTTCGAGCCGTGAGCAAGAGCAAGGTTGAACTTCAGCGTGGGGTTTGCGTTGCTGTTGCGATACAGCTTGTTTATTTCTGTGCTAAGCGTTGCGCTCTTTATCGGCGCTTCTTCTACATTCACCGGTTTATTGTCGTTATTCACACTGCTATAAACGCTCTCTGCACGTTCTGCAATTGAAAGCCATGCACCGCCGTCCTTTTTATATGCATAACCGTCAGCCAGAACAGATTCAAGACTGCCGTTTGCTATCTCGATGTTGTAGAATTTACCGCCGCTGATTTTTGCTTTAGCGTTACCTATAATGGTCAGAGCGTCTATAACGCCGCCTATTTCTGCGTCGCCGTCTATGTAAACCATCACCGATGTGAATTCACCGCCGTTGATGATTAACTTTGAGTTTGCGTAAGCTTTAATAGGCATCCGCATTTTGCCATCGCCGCCTACGGTAAACATACCGCCGTCGGATACTTCTACAGGTGCGTTGAAAGCAAAAGTGCCACCCAGTTTTTTACCGTTCAGTGCAAGCGTTACATTGCCGGTAATGGTAACGCCCTGTGTAAGTTCGCTGTTTGTAATATCCTTATACAGCGTTACAGTAGCCGTACCTGCCTCGTTAGCCTTGGCAAAAGCGTCATAAATATCGCTGAACAGATCTGTCTGCTCGCCGCCGTCAGCCGTATAGCTTACAGTTGCAGCGATTTCCTCATTGCAGTAAGGACAAAGGTTTCCGTCAAGCGCATAACTGTCGTTTTCGTCCTTATGGTCGCACTTTATAACATTAAGATAATTGGCTTTGGTCATGCTCTGAATTTCAGCATATTTGAAACCTGAACCGACAATCGCATTTAAGCCTATAACTCTGCTTCCGCTCGCAATTGCCCTGCCTAAAGTATAATTGCTTTCATTTTCGCAAGTGAAGATGTTGAACGTACCGCTTACTATAGAGACATTATATCCGCTTCCACCGGTCGTGTCTGCTTTCATGCTTAAATAATCGGCATTAACATCATTGATGACCGTGTCTCCGCCGTTTATCGTTATTGCGCCGATATTAGCACCATCGGCACTAACCTTTCCGGAATTTACAACTAAATAATTCAATGTGGCTTTACTGTCAATTAAAACATTGGCATTCTCACCCGATACCGTTACACCGGTAAGTGAACTTGAGGCTGCTTGCGATGCCGTAAACGTTATATCTCCGCCCTTGACATCAAACGCAAATGTTGTGGTGCCGTCATTTTTATTTAAATCAACGGTAAATCTACCCTTGCTTATGTCAAATATTTCACCATCATTAACACCACTGTAGTCTAACAGCTTTAATGTACAGCCTTCGCTTTCCTCGGCAGCGCCGATAGCGTCATTCCAGTTTTCGTAATACGATAACGTGCCGTCAGACAGCTCTACCGAAGCCGTTAGTGCTCTGTTGCATATACCGCACACACAACCGTTATCGTCACATTTTACGCTTTCGCCGGGGTGCTGGCAGGTAGCTACTGTAAGCGTTACCACATTCGACTTATAATCATATCCGTCATAGGTAAATATGCAGTAATATTGGATTTCTCCGTCTTCTGCCACCGCTTTATCAACTTGATCGCCAAGTAAATAACAGTAACCGTTTAATAATTCTGTTTTTTCGCTTATTACCGTTCCGTCAATTAAGCATCCGGTAATATAGAGTGTTTCATTTCCCGAATATGTCACATCGGCCGCGAAAGTTGAAGCCTTTTTACCGTTACGGTATATTATCGGTGACTCATTCTCAGCGGAAATTGTTGCGCTCTTTATCGGTGCTTCTTCTACGGATAACGCTCCTTTAGAACCGCCCAAATAGCTATCTTTTTCACGCTCATCAATCGAAAGCCAAGTGCCGTCAGCATTTTTATACGCATAACCGTCTGCCAGTACAGATTCGATTGCCTTGCCGTTGTACATAAACAAATACTTGAATTTACCGCCGCTGACCTCTGCTTTACCCGTACCATAAACGGATAAGCAGTCTATTATACCATCCAGGATTACCACTTCACTGTCTGAAAGGGCATACACATCGTAGTATTCGCCGTTTGTAATGGTTAATTTTGAGTCCGGCTTAGCTTCAATTGCGCTCCATACTTTACCGTTTCCATTCACGGTAAGCGTGCTGCCACAAATATATATTTTTTTTGCTTTATCCGTAGCGCCCAATGTTTTGCCGTTCAGTGCAAGCGTTACATTGCCCGTAACATTTATTTCATGTGCAATTTCACTGTCTGCAATATCCCTGCACAGCGTTATTGTAGCCGTACCTGCCTCATTAGCCTTGTCAAAAGCGTCGCATATATTGCTGAACAGCTCTGTCTTTTCGCCGCCGTCGGTATAGCTTACGCTTGCGGCAAACTCAGAGTTACAGTATTTGCATATACCGCCCTCATTAAAGGCATAACTGCCGTCCTCATTCTTATGCTCGCACTTTGTGACCAGATAATACCTTCCGTCATCGTCACCGGGAGCTAAATAGCTTTCTTCGGCTATATCACTGTATAATAAAGCCGTCACTATTTTCTCCGCAGTCGGATCTGACGGGTTATCATACCTTATAACACGCACACCGCTTGCAAGCACGTCCTTCAGCTTAAACGGTTCGAAAACGACATTGCCGTAAGTACCGCCGCCTATAGTCACCTTTGCGTCGGTTGTGGCATTGGCTATAAACAATTTATCAGCACCCGCATTATTGTCGGCATTTACGCCTTCGCTGATGTTTACAGTACCGCCTGATATAATAATAGTACCAAATCGGGTACCTGAACCTTCAGGCAGCGTAAGTGAGCCGCTAATCATATCTATAGAGCAATTGATTAACATATGACCTTCGGCAATAACATCGGCACCTTCAATACATATTTTTCCGCCGGAAGCACTGATGACACAATTATTATTCATTGCGGTAATCGTAAACTGACCGTTTGACAGTGTAACATAGTCCTTAATCTTACCGCTTGTTACAAGAGTGAAAACACAGCCCTTGTTTTCAGCCTTATCGGCATATAATAAGCCTTCCTCAATGCTGTCAAAATATTCGTTAGTAGTACCGTCGGCTGATGTCACCTTTGCATAAAGCACAGCACCGCACGCACACTTTGTATTTGTCTCGTTGTATGTATGAGTATGCGCTACAACTGTGACATTTGTAAGTCTTCCGCCGATTGTCTTCGCACTGCCGTCAACTATACTTTCGGGGAGAGTTGTGAATTCTTGTACGGTCGCAAATGCATAACCCTTTGCAAGCAGATCGTTTACAGGTGTGCGGTTGCTTTCCTCGCCGCAGATGGTGTTGTACCTTCCGCCGTATAAAGCTACACCGCTTGCGTGTGCAATATAAACATTCTCAAATATGCCGCCGTATATTTCGACACACTTAGCACTGTTAATGACTAAATTGAGTACATCTGCGGCTGAACTGCCGCCGTCTGCAGTACCGTTTATAAGCGTACCGCCGTTTACACTAAAAGGTGCGTCTATGCATCCGTAGTAGGTGCTTTTCCTGCTGTCCTTAAGGTACAGCACACCACCGTTATTTACACTTATATCCGCCTCTCCGCCGAGTGAATATCCGTTCACATCGACAGTAACCGTTGCCTGACCGATTTCTACGCTCTGCGTGATCTCGCAGTGCTTATACAATGTCAGCGTACAACCGTTGTTTTCCGCCGATAATGCCGCAGTAAAAGCGTCGTCTATATTATCGAAATACTTCGCTGTTCCCGCACCCGAAATGCCCGCAGTAAGCTGATATTTGCAGGTAGAGCATACACCTGTTTTGCTGTCAACATCCGTATGACCGCACCGCTTACCGCAAATCGTACACTTGCCCGTTGTGCTGTCGTAACTGTGACCTTCATGTGGTATTACAATAACAGTTGTTGCAAAACCGTCTTTCAACAGTGTTTTTGAGCCGTCTATCGGCTCAGGATTGGGAGACTTCATAAACATACGGTTCTCAGCCAACAAAGTCAGTATTTCTGCGTTTGCTCTGTCCCCGCCGCCGTTATAGCATATTGTTTTGAAAGCTCCGCCGTGAAGAATTACGTCACTGCTTGCATCGTTTATATTGAGTGTTATAGAAAATGTACTATAGCAGTCAAATGTACCTGCACCTACCGACACAGTTCCCATAGCGCCGCAGTTTTCGTCAAATGTCAGCTTACCGCTGGCCGCTACATTGAAATCGCCATAAATACGATTATTTTTTCCCGATCCCGTAACGGTTATATCTCCCGAAACAGTTAACGTACCTACATTGGCTTTCTCAGCGATCCACAGCGTGAACTTACCGCTGAGCGTTGTATAGCTGCCTGTATAATTCTTGTATACTTTTAATATACAGCCGGTGTTTGCGTCACTGTCAGCCGCTTCAAAAGCCGCTTCCATCTCAGTTTCCTTATAAACAGAAGCTACAGCCCCGTCCTTTACGATAACAGCCGCATACTGATATTCACACTCTGTACACTTGCCCGTGTCAATGTCAACATCGCTGTGAGTGCATACATATCCACAGCCGCACTTGCCGTCAACATAGGTATGGCTGTGAGCTTTGACTGTCAGCGTTTCACTGCTTGATATTTCCTTAACGCTTGCGTTGAAAAGAGTTCCGTCAGCCTTGAAGAAAGCCTTACCCTCTCCGAGCATATCGTATAATGTCTTGCTGTCCCTGGCGTAAAGTCCGGCTGGATATGCACCGGCTTTCAATATAACCGTACTCGAATCATATACATAGATCGAAGTGTCTAAAACTACATCGCCGTCTATTATAAGCGTACCGCCGGCGTATGAAGCGTCGTTTGTCGGATATACATTACAACCGAGCATAACCGGATTGCCGCTGTTTTTGATCGTAAGCTTTCCGCTTTTGCAAGGAGTAATACTCCGGATTTTAAATTGGCGTCCGTTTAAGTCAATTGTAAGTTCTCCGTATAAGTCATACTGAGCGCTTGGTTTAGAATAATCCTTAAACAGCTTTATCGTACCGCTTCCGTTGTATTCATTCAGTAAAGAGTCAAGCTCATCGGTATCTACATACTTTAAGCTTCCGTTCTTGTCTGTATAGAGTGCGACAGACACAACCGCACCGCAAACAGAGCAGATGCCGGTGTCCGTGTTTATATCACCGCCATGCTCGCAGGGCTTTCCGCACTCCTCGCACTTGCCTGTTCCACTGCCGTATTTGTGGTCAGCGTCAGTATGCTCAACAACAGTAAGCGCAACGGAATAACCCATACTTCCATATTCTTTATAAAGATCAAGATAATTGCCGTTATCTTCACGTTGCAGTGCCTGCCGGGTAACATCAAGAAGATTGCCTAATTTCAGAGCGCCGGAATTGTTTTGGCGATGATATATCAGCCCACCTAACTTCATTCCCGTAGCGAGCTTTACAGATGTCGTTGTAGTTCCGTCATCATTCACGGATGCTATCACAGTCAACTGCTCTGTAGTTACTTTTGCGCCATCGTTTACAGCAAGCCGTGCACTGTCCTCAACAAAAATTGTATTAAATTCTACATTTGCTTCGCTGTCAATTATGAATGATCCGCCGCCTTTGCGAACATACACCTGCGTAACATAACTGCCCGCTGTGCCGGTTAATGTAAGCGTGACGTCTTTGTTGACCCCAAGTTTGTTGACCCCAAGCTTGATATTGTTCAGCTTGTGACCGTTAAGGTCGATCATAACATTGTGTTTTACATCTATAGTATCTAAAGTTGCAGTTGCCGATGCATCGCCGATATCCTGATAGATCTTAACATAGTTTCCGGTATCGGCAGTAATGCTGTCAAGGCAGTCTGCGAGCGTGTCACAGCCTGTCGGCGCACTGCCGTCTGTGCTGATCGTAGCAACAAACTGACGCTCACACTTGTTACACTTACCCATGCCAATGTCAATATCGCTGTGATCACATAACGCTCCGCAGTTTGTGCATTTACCGTCGGAATAACCGTTTTCATGTGCACATTCTTTATATGTAAATGTAAATTTTTCTGTAACAGTTTCTGTGCTGTCACCGTCTGAATAGGTTATATCGCAATACAGAACATAATTTCCGGCAGGAATATTATCCGCAAGCTTGAATTCGCCGCCAGTTCCGGATACTGCCGCACCGAGCTCATCTGCACTGTATGCACTGTTCGTACTGTACCAGTTATAGCTTATGCTTTCACTGTCAACCGTATAGGTGCTTACAAGCTTGTAATTGTCCTTCTCTTCCTGCGAAGTGTTTGTATAGAAAACCGTTCTGTTTGTGTTGTCACCCTGTGTAACCTTGTTGAAACGGTTTGCATTCGACTTTACCTGAACGGTATTGGATACAATATCTCCGCACTTTATTGTAAGAGTATTATCAGTGTCGTATGTAGTCGAAAACTCGGTATCGCAGACCATGCACACCCAGCCGTAATCGGTCTTGATTATGCTTGCTAATAAATCGGGTTCATCGCCGCCGAAATAGCCTCTTGCGTCTGCAAACTCTTCATCGCTCATATTCTTCAGAGTAATATCAAAGTAAACCGTACCCTTGAGCTTGATATCAGTCATGTCTATGTCTTCAATTATTTTATACTCTTCCGTCTTGAATATTCCTGTCTGCTTTCCGAGTATTATACGGGGAGAAGTATCAGGCTTTATAACTACCGTCTTAGCGTCCGCTCCGTCAATCTCATAATAGCCGCCGTTAAGCTTGACCTCGCCTGTTACAGCGCTTTCTGAAGCCTTGGACTCGGTCGAACCCTTTACTACAAATTCGTCCTCGTCTATTGTCGGTACAGTTTGACCGATAGCGTATGAACCGCCCGTAGTATATACCGAGCCTGTACCGCTCATTATAAGGTTTACTTTGTAAATGCCATACTTAGCACCATAAGCAGTGACCTTACCGCCGCTTATTTCGGCATCCATTCCGTCGCCGTTGTTTCCGCTGTAGTATATTCCGACTCTTGCTGCATTGCCTTCAGGCACAGTAATACTGCCGTTTTCGCTGACGGAAATTTTGTCACCGAAATTACTGGTAAGCAATATTGCACTGTTTAACGTAGATTCATTAGCACAACCTACTGCAGTAAGACTGCCGTTGCCGTCAACAGTAATGCCGCCGCTGACATTGACAGCCACACCCTCAAAAGATGCAGTTGTCGCATTTGCGTTCAGCACACCGTCATTATGTATTTCAAGCGAATTTGTCTTTACAGTACCTGTTGCGTTTACTGTACCGCCGTTCAGGATTATTGATCCGCCGAGAGAGCGTGCCATACTGTCTGTAGAGCGGTTCTCTGCATTCAGCACACCGTCGCCGCTGATCGTCATTGTGCCGTCACAATTGACCTCTTTATTATTTACGGCACTGAGAACGTATGTATCGCTTTCGAGGGTATCGGTCTGTACGATAGTGTTTTCACCGTTCAGCACTATTTTCGTACCGTCGGGGACTGTTACGACGCTCATCATATTCTCTTCTGTTGTCGCCTGAATGTTCACTCCGTTAAGCGTCAGCGTCTTTGTGTCATGATCCCAGCTCCAGCCGTCACCGCTTTCGTCCGCCGTCTTTTCTCTGAAATCAAGCGGTGTCGTGATGACATTGCTCTCGCCGTCATGCGTATGTGCCTCGCCCTCGGCAAATGCCGATAACGGTACAGCCGTCAGCGTCATTGCCGCAGACAGCACCGCACTTATGAGCCGTACAAATTTTTTCTTCATGTTTTTCCTCCTGTAGATTTACCCGTGCTTATGCCATGCACCTGCACTTATGCAGTGCCTCCTTCAGCTTTTCAAGCGGTATCGGCTTCTTGTGGAAATAGGTACAGCCAAGCCTGTATGACTGCGCCCCGAATCCCTCATCGTCCGACAGCCATATTACAGGCGTATCCCTGTCGGCATTCTTCGCCGCAATAACGCCCTCCATACCGTCCGCTCCATCGGCAAGCACGATTATAAGGTCAGCCGTCTTACACTCCGTCACAAAGCTCTCATACCTCTGACATACCCTGTAGGCAATTCTTCGATATGCCGCCGTTGCGATCTGTGTTATTTTCGCTTTCAGTATCTCCGCCTCGTTTGCGGTATCGTAAACGCAGATGAGCATACCTCTCCCCCTTATAATTTTATAATTATATCATAACTCATTCGCTTTTAATTTTCAACTTTTTGGCACGAACGGTTGTTATAACGGCGCAAACGGTCATAAATGCGGCACATAATACAAAAAACCGGCACCCTACAGCCACCGGTCAAGTGAAATATTTTGCCAAGCACTACCCCACCGCTCCGCACCACCACCCTTGCCTATTAATGAACGCTCTGTTGGTTTCGCATCCGCATTATCCCACCCACTTTTTGTAGGGGAGCGGGCTTTGTCAAGAGTAACATGGTTTACACTTTGTGCAAGCACATGGTTTACATGTTA
>ERZ1027237.710-NODE-710-length-17146-cov-9.430753_pt1 | contig 17146 bp, 13 predicted proteins | sample MGYA00519264_ERZ1027237 | MGnify/ENA primary metagenome ERZ1027237 (study PRJEB26926, sample SAMN06164640) | human gut metagenome | biome: ENVO:00009003; feature: ENVO:2100002; material: ENVO:00002003 | host: Homo sapiens | place: USA | collected 2012 ...
CGCCTAGTCGTCGGCAGCGTCAGATGTGTATAAGAGACAGAAGATAACGAGCGCGATTGCAAGCCAGCCGCGGTCGCCGAAGCCGTTGTTCGACCAGACGCCGTTCGCGTAGTCCATGACGTAGTAGAGACCGCCGAGACCCGCTATAACGCTGCCGACGATTGTCGAGACATATTTGTATCTGCCGACGTTGATGCCCGCCGCGTCACTTGTTGCGGGATTCTCGCCGACCGCGCGCAGCTGAAGTCCTGTGCGCGTGTGCTTGAAGAAATAGGCGGTGATGAGCGCGATGATTATCGCGGCGTAAGCGAGGAAGCTATAGGAGAAGAATATATCTCCGACCTTTCCGAGCTTTGCGGCGAACGGGAGCGTTGTCTTGAAGCAGTTGCTCGTTGCGCTCAGCGCTATCGAGGGAATGTCGCTGCCGGTTATCTTTATCAGCGAGCCGCCGAAGAAGTTGCCGAAGCCGACGCCGAAAGTTGTCATCGCAAGACCAGTGACGTTCTGGTTTGCACGCAGAGTGACGGTCAGGAAGCAGTAGAGCAGACCCATGAGCGCCGAGCCCAAAATGCTCGAGAGCAGGGGAATGAGCACTGCGAGGAACGGGTTCACCGTCTCGACGCTCTTCTCATAGAAGAACGCGCCGATAACGCCGGAGATGCCGCCGACATACATGATGCCGGGGATACCGAGGTTCAGGTTGCCGCCCTTTTCGGTTATCGTCTCGCCCGTTGAGCCGAAGAGCAGAGGAATGCTCTGCATTATAGCACGCTGAATGAATGTGATTATCATTATGCCTTCGCCTCCTTGCTGCGGAACTTGACAGAGTAGTTGATGAAGAACTCACTGCCGATGATGAAGAAGATTATAATTCCGGTGATGATATCGGCAAACGAGTCGTTGAGCCCGAGGCTCGTCGATATCTGAATTGCGCCCTTCTGGAAGAAGACGATGAGCAGTGAGGTGAGGATCATGTAAGCGGGGTTGAACTTCGCGAGCCACGATACCATTATCGCGGTGAATCCGCGTCCGCCGACTGTGTTTGTCGCGATGGTGTGGTCGGTGCCGCTGACGAGCAGAAGTCCGGTGACGCCGCAGAGTGCGCCGGAGAGGAGCATCGTGCGCATGATAACCTTCTTGACGTTGATGCCTATGTAGCGCGCGGTGTTTTCGCTCTCGCCGACGACGGAGAGCTCATAGCCGTGCTTGCTGTATTTGAGATAGATGTACATGAAAACGGTCAGCACCGCAACGATAAGTATGTTGAGCAGGTAGTCCTGACCGCCGAGGCTCGGAAGCCAGCCGTTGTGGCTGACGCTGTTGATGACTCCGATGTGACCCGAGCCCTTGGGGTTCGACCACTTGTAGCAGAAGTAAGCGACTATCTGCGTTGCGATGTAGTTCATCATCAGCGTGAAGAGCGTCTCGTTGGTGTTCCACTTCGCCTTGAAGAACGCGGGGATGAAAGCCCATATCGCGCCCGCAACAATGCTCGTTATAATCATAACGGGGAAGAGGAGATAGGACGGGAGCTTGTCGCCGAAGAGGATCATGCACGCCGCCGTCGCGAAGCCGCCCATGAGAGCCTGTCCCTCAGCGCCGATGTTCCAGAATTTCATCTTGAATGCGGGGGTGACTGCGAGCGAAACGCACAGGAGCATTGCAAGATTTTGGAGCAGGCTCCATATACGCCTCGGCGAGCCGACCGCGCCGAAGATTATCGCGGAATAGACCTCTGCGGGGTTCTGTCCGGTGATGACGACGGTCACGACCGCGCAGACGAGCAGCGCAAGCACGACCGCGCCGATTCTGATGAGCCATGCCGCCCATGAGGGAACGGCGCTGCGCTTGACTATGTGGAAAAGAGGCTCGCGCTTCTGTCCGTTTGACTTACTCATGGGTTTCACCTCCGTCGGTTTTGGTCATAAGCAGACCGAGCTCTTCCTTTGTGGAAGTCCTCGCGTCAACGAGTCCGGTTATCTTGCCGGAGTTTATGACAAGGATTCGGTCGCACAGCTCGAGCAGAACGTCAAGATCCTCGCCGACGAAGATAACGGCGACGCCCTTTTCTTTCTGTTCGTTGAGCAGGTTGTATATAAGATAAGATGAGTTGATGTCGAGTCCGCGCACGGGGTAGGCAGCCATAAAGACCGTGGGGGAGGAAGCAATCTCACGGCCGACGAGCACCTTCTGCACATTGCCGCCGGAGAGACGGCGGACGGGTGTATTCGCGCTCGGGGTTACAACTTCGAGGTCGCTTATAACTTTTTCTGCGAGCGTCTTGGGCTTCTTGCGCTCAAGGAACGCGCCCTTGCCCTTGCGGTAGCTTCGCAGCATCATGTTGTCGATTATATCCATGTTGCCGACGAGTCCCATGCCGAGTCTGTCCTCGGGGACGAACGACAGGCGCACGCCGAGCTCGCGGATCTGCATGGGCGTCTTGTCGCGCAGGTTGTCCTGGCCGCCGGTCTTGGGGTTGTTGTACATAATCTCGCCGCTGTTGAGATGCTGAAGTCCTGCGATGGATTCAAGCAGCTCGCGCTGACCGCTTCCGGCGATGCCCGCGATGCCGAGTATCTCGCCCGAACGCGCGGTGAACGAGATGTCGTCAAGAAGCTTGACTCCGTCGCGGTTGATGCAGCTGATGTCCTTGACAATGAGCCTGTCCACAGGGTCAACCGGATCGCTGCGGTCGATGTTGAGGCTTATCTTCTTGCCGACCATCATCTCGGTAAGCTCTGATTCGTTCGTCTCTGCGGTGTTGACCGTGCCGATGTATTCGCCCTTTCTGAGAACCGATACGCGGTCGGAGAGGGAGAGCACCTCGTGGAGCTTATGGGTGATGATTATGATAGCCTTGCCGTCGTCGCGCATGCGGCGCAGGATGTCAAAGAGTTTGAGCGTCTCCTGCGGGGTGAGAACGGCGGTGGGCTCGTCAAGAATAAGGATGTCCGCGCCTCTGTAAAGCACCTTGATTATCTCAACGGTCTGTTTCTCCGAGACGGACATTTCGTATATCTTCTTGTTCGGGTCAATGTCGAAGCCGTACTGCTCGCTTATCTTTTTGATGCGCTCGGCGGACTTCTTGACGTTGAATTTGCCCTCGTCAAGTCCGAGAATGATGTTCTCCGTTGCAGAGAACACGTCCACGAGCTTGAAATGCTGATGGACCATGCCTATTTTGTAGTCGAGCGCGTCCTTGGGGGAGCGGATGACTACCTCTTTGCCGTCGATGAAAATCTGACCGTGATCCGGATAGTAGATTCCGGCGATCATGTTCATCAGCGTTGTTTTTCCGGAGCCGTTCTCGCCGAGAATGGAGAGTATCTCACCGCGGTTGACGGTCAGACATACATCCTTGTTGGCGATGATGCTTCCGAAGCTTTTTGAAATATTTTTCAGTTCAATTGCTGCGTTCAAGCCCACTTATCCTCCTATTTTAAATCTCAAAAGCCGATTAAAACAGGAAGGATAATCGGCTTTTCAAACTTAAAAATCTTGTTTTTTGAACTGCTTCAGACGGAGCGGCTTTCGTCGCCCCGTCTGAATGAAAGTTATAGCTTAATTATTTGTTGAGAAGAGTGATGCCGTCGATGTCAACATCGAAGTAAGGAGCAGAACGCTTCTCAGACTCGTGGAAGTAACCGTTGGAAACAACCTCGGTGTCGGGGGTGTAGTTCTCGTCGGTGTCAACATCAGCCTTGTAGCTGGTGAGAACCTTGCCGCCAACAGTGAAAGTGGAGGTGTCAAAAACATGAAGAGTGCCGGCCTTGAACTGCTCTTCGGCAGCCTTGATAGCCTCGGCGGTGCCGGGAGCTGCGACCTTATCGTTGATAGCGGTCAGCTCAACAGCGCCCTCGTTGATGCCCTTGCACCAGTCGGTGTCGATCTCTTTGCCGTCTCTGACGCACTCGATCATGTACTTCATGTAGGGAACCCAGTTGATTCTGGACGAAACGATGAAGGTGTTCGGGCAAGCGTCAAGAGTGGAGCCGTTGTAAGAAACGTTGGGGACACCTGCGTTTTCGCAAGCGGTGGGAGCGCCCATGGAGTCAGCGTGCTGGCTGATGAGCTTGCAGCCTCTGCCGATAAGCAGGGTAGCAGCTTCCTTCTCCTTGGCCTCGTCGTACCAGGAACCGGTGAACTGGACTTCCATGGTAGCCTCTTTGCAGACGGATCTTACGCCGAGGAAGAATGAGGTGTAGCCGGACTTAACCTCTGCATAGGGGAATGCGCCGACATAGCCGATCTTAGCGTCCTTAGCTTCGAACTTGCCTTCCTTGATCATAGCGTTGAGCTTCATACCTGCGGCAATACCTGCAAGGTAACGGCCCTCGTAGATGGAAGCGAAAGCGTTGTGGAAGTTCTTGAGACCCTTGGTGTGAGCCTGGGTGCCGGTAGCGTGGCAGAACTGAACGTCCGGATACTTCTCGGCAGCCTGAATCATGAAGCTCTCATGGCCGAAGCTGTCAGCGAAAACGATTGAGCAGCCCTGATCAGCAAGGTCAGCCGCTGCATCGTAGCAAGCCTGAGTTTCGCCGATGCCGGTCTTCTTGACTATCTCAACGCCAAGCTCCTTGCAAGCTTCCTCAGCTGCGGTGATGAAGTTCTTGTCATAAGTCGAGTTCTCGTCGTGAAGGAAGATAAAACCAACCTTCATCTTCTTCTCGCCGCCGTCCTTGCTGCTGCAAGCTGCAAAGCTGAAAATGGTGGCGAGCGCAAGAACGATCGCGAGGATTCTTGTGAATTTCTTCATTTTTTGACTTACCTCCAAAAAATTTTTTTATATTTATCCCGCAGTCCTGCACGGGAAAAAATAACTCAGTCGTCCTGTTCTTTGAATGTTATTGTTCCGTTGCCCATCTTCTCGATGATGGCGAGGGATTCGACTCTCGCGCCCTTCTTTTCGAGAACCTTTCTGCCGGGCTGGAAGCCTTTTTCAATGGCGATGCCGACGCCCTCAAGCTCGGCGCCCGCCTGGTTGATTATATCGATAAGTCCCGAAACGGCGGCGCCGTTTGCAAGGAAATCGTCGATGATGAGTATCTTGTCGCCCTTGTTTATGTAGTCTTTCGACACCGTAACGTTGCTGTCCGTGCCCTTTGTGAAGGAGTGGACAACGGAGGAGTAGACATTGCTGCCCACGTTTTTATGCGCGCCCTTTTTGGCAAAAACAACAGGCACAGAGAAATATTGCGCAGTTATGCACGCGATCCCTATGCCCGATGCTTCGATAGTCAGAATTTTATTTATATTACACCCGTCAAAACGGCGCTTGAACTCCTTGCCGATCTCCTGAAGAAGGTGCACGTCGATCTGGTGATTGAGAAACATATCCACCTTGAGAATATCGTCCCCGATCACTTTGCCGTCAGCAATTATGCGCTCCTCAAGCAGCTTCAAATCCTCGTTCCCCCTAAAGAAAAGTTCGGTGAAAATACAATAATAGTATAGGGCTTTTTGGGGGTAAAAGCAAGGAAAAGTTTAAAAATCTGCATTTTATACAAACGCCGTCGTAAAAAAGCGTATAAGTGTATGAATATGTCAATTTTGTGTACAAACTGTGTCAGTTTCTGCTGATGTTTCCTGCAAAAACGTAACCTGTTGTGTTTTTGAATTCTATGGCATACCACCCGTTGAGTGCGCCGGTTATCGTCACGGGGCGTCCGTTGGGGAGAGTGCCGATAACGGCGGAGGTCATATTCGGCGCGCGCCGGACATTGAGCACTCCGCCCTGCGTGCGGACGGTGCCCTCGGCGGGGAATACCGGCGGATAGTACGGCACGCCGAGAAAATCCGCAATGCTTATGACAAGATTTTCGGCTATCGCGTCGATGTTGTCGGCTATCCACCGCGCGTCCTGCTCGTTGTCGTGGTAGGCAAGCTCAAGGTAAACCGCAGGAGCCTTCGAACGCTTAAGCTCAAGCAGTGTTGTTGAGGTGCGCGTGTTCACAAGCTCCGGCTCGGGATATATCTCGCGCAGTCCGTTTGCGATTATCTCCGCCGCTCGCTTTCCCTGTGTGCTCGTCGGATAGTAGTAGACATCGGGTCCGCGCAGCATACCCTCATATATCTCGGGCGCGGCGTTCGAGTGCAGGGCGAGATAGAGCCGATAGTTTCCTCTGTTTCCGCGTGCAACAGCCGCCGCGGCGTTGCCGTTCGGGTCGTTCCTGCCGTAGCTTATCCCGCTTGAAGAGAGATACGGCTCCATCGCGTCGGCGAGGAGATTCATGTAGTATTTCTCGCTCCCGCCGATTATGTAGGGGTTATAGTCCTGAGTTGAAGGACTGAGATAGACATCGGGCATAAAAATACCTCCGTATATTCATTTACTATAAGAATATGCGGAGGGAGTGTTGTTGGTTAATTGCCTCGCTTGCGTCCAATAATAAAGTCTGATTTTGTAGGGTGCGGCGACCTCGACGCCGCCGACGATAAAAAGAGCAACCACGCACGAACCTGTCCGCAGGCTCCCCTGCAGAGGAGCTGTCACGAAGTGACTGAGGGGTTACTCGCATACGCTCAACTGACGGGATATGCGAAAATGACGGCTGTCATCAATACCTCAATAAAAAACAGGGGAAACAGATATTATCCGTTTTCCCTGCATGATTTTTATATATCCAGCGCAGACGCGTCCTCGGTTATGTCGCTCTTTGCAAAGCCGTTGTCCTTGTCAAAATAGAACACGCTTCCGCCGTCGTTTCCGCACATGGCGGAGAAATGACCGTCTTTGAATATGAGCGCCGCGCCGTCCTCGGCTCCGATGCCCGAGACTCGGCAGCCTATTACGGCTGTTCCGAAACTCTGCCAGCGTTCGCTGATGAAGTGCGGGCAGTAGCAGTAGGGGAGAAGTCCGATGCAGTCGATGAACATGAAGCTGCCGTTTTCGCCGCAGTCGTCATATCCCATGTCGAACCAGCACATTGCGCCGGAGCTGAGCCCCGAAAGGACTTTTCCGCGTTTATACGCTTCTCTGAGCGCCTCGTCCGCGCCGGTCGCCTTGAATGTGTTCATCATGAACTCGAGGTTTCCGCCGCCGGCGTAGACTATGTCAGTGCTCACGAGCGTATCGTATATGTGTTTATACGTGTTTTTGGGGTCGGTCAGCTTGAGCGTTTCGACTGTGCAGCCGAGCTTTTCGAAGCTCTCCCAAATAGGCTCGTCGCCCTCGGTATCGTCGTGCCCGGCAGTCGGCAGGAACACGACATGAGGATTTTCTTTGCCCGATTCGCGGACTATTCTTTCAAATATCGGCATGACCTCGCCGTCGTCATAACGGCCGCCGCCGAGTGCGATTATCGTTCCCATTCGTCCTCCGTCAGCCGATAACGGCAACATCAAAGCCGTTGTCCTGCGCGTATTTCTCGGCGTCGCTTCCGCTCTCGGTCGAAATCGTGAGCTTGCCGACATCCTTGAATATCTCGCCGCCGAACACGGTGACTCCGGAGTGAATGGTTATCTCGTCGAGTCCGGTGCAGTTGTAGAACGCATATTTGCCGAGCTCTTCCATGCTCTCGGGCAGGACGACTGTTTTGAGCGATTTGCACTCTTCAAACGCGCCCTTTTCGAGCTTTTTGACTCCCTCGCCGATGGTGAGCTTCTCGAGAGAGGAGCAGCGGTAGAATGTGCTCACCGCAATGCTCTCAACCGTGCCGGGGATCGATATCTCGACCGCTCCGGTGCACTTGAGAAACGCGTGGTCGTCAATTTGAGTGACGCCCTCGGGGATAATTATCTTCTTTGCGCTGAAGCACTTCGCGAACGCCCAGTCGCCGATGGTCTCAACGCCCTCGGGCAGGACTATTTCGGTCAGCGCGGAGCAGAAGTAGAAAGCCTTTTCGGATATGGTCTTGGGCGCGCCGTTGAAAACAACGGTCGTAAGCTTGCTCTTTCCGGTGTAGGCGTTCTCCTGCGAGCCCTCGAACGCGCTGATGCCGATGTGCTTGATGTTCTTGCCGATAGTTACTTTCTCAAGACTGTCGCAGTACATCGCGGCATAGTTGCCGATTGCCTCGACAGAGTCGGGAAGTATGAGCTCCTTGAGCGTGCTGCTGCTCTTGAGAGCCTTGTTCTCGAGACCGACTACCTTTGCGCCGTCTATCTCTGCGGGAATGGAAACAACGGGGTTGCTCCCTGTGTAGCCCGTGATGCAGGCGGTGTTGTCGGTATATAATGTATAGGTGAAGTCGCCGCTCTTGACGGATTCCGTCTTGACGGTCTTGTCGAGTATATCCTCAACCTTGATGAGCGCCGGGTCGTCGACCGTGACATCGAGGGAGAGGGCAGAGATTATCGCGTTGCCGAGATTGCCGCAGCCTGTGAAAGAGAGGCAGACAACGAGCATCAGCGCAACAACGGCTGCTATTTTACTGAATTTTTTCATCGTCTGTTCCTCACTTTCCGTTCTTCTTTGCCAGGCGCTCCTGCTTCCTGCGCTCGAGGTCTGCCTTGCGAGCCTCTTCGAGTCTCTCGATCTCGACTCTGCGCGCCTCATACTCGGCGTCGGTGTTCGCTTTTGCGTCGGCGTATCTTGCGCGTATATCGTCAAGATGCGCATAATTCTCTTTTTCCGTCAGCTGGCGTCTTGCGTCGAGAAGAGGCTTGACGCTTCTGATGTACTTCGACTTCTCGTTGACGAGCTTCTTGACGGTTCTCTTCTTCTCGAGCTGATGCGCGAAGGTGTCGTCCGGCAGAGCCTCTGCGGCCTTGAACGCATCGTCTGAAGGCTCGACGATATTTTCGGGCGAGCCGTAGAACTTTATCATTGCCTTTCTGGCGTTCTTGAGCGCGCGGGCGCGGGTTATGGCGTCGCTGCGAATCTCGCGTTCCTCGTGAGTGGACTTCGGCAGAGCCTTGGCTTCAGCCATGTCCTCTTTGCTGTAGTAGAATATTCCGTTGTATCCGGCAGCCTCAAGCGCTCGGGAACGCTCGACCTGCTTCTTGATGCGCAGAGTGTCGTATTTGTTCATCTCGTCGATGATGAAATCGCACACGGAGATGTCCGCATTGAGCTTGTTGAGCTCTCTGTTCTCTTTCTTCGCGGCCTTTATCGCGGCTTTTCTTGCTGCCTTCGCGGCGTCGATGCCCTTGGACATAGCCTTCGCTGCATTTATCGCGGCTTTTCTCGCCGCCTTCTCGGCGTCGGTGCCCTTTGGCATAGCCTTCGCTGCCTTTATTGCAGCTTTTCTCGCCGCCTTCTCGGCGTCGGTGCTCTTGGGCATGGCCTTTGCCTGATTTATGCGGTCTTTCTTTATGCCGCGGTTCTGAGTGTTGAATTCTTTGTAAGCGGCTTTCAGTCGCTTGATTTCGTTCTTCTTGAACTCTTTTTCCTCGGGCGTTCTCGCGGGCAGTCTCTCTGCCTTCTTGATGTCGTCCTTTGTGGTCATGAGGGTTCTGTCTTTGTAGAGGAGATTTGCTTCGTCGATTATGTCTATGGCTTCAACGATGCTCTCGTCGCGGAGAATACCGTTGCCGTAGTCCTCGAACATCGCGCGTATCTTGAGCACTTTGACTATGCCGCGCTGCTTGGTCTCGGTCAGATCGTAGAAGAGGTAGGGGACGAAGTTGAGCGCCGCGCCGATAACTGCGGCGATGATGAGCACGTCGAACATATCCTCCCTGAACGAAGCGACTTCGAGCACGTCGTAGTTGTCCTCAAGGCCGAGCATCTGATAGATGGTCGGGAGCACCATGCCGGTGAACATTCCGATGAACGAGCCGATTATGCCGACCGCGCCGAACATTCCGTCTATGCGCTCGCCGGTGAAATACTGCTGATAGTCACGCATGTCGGCGTTGATGCCGGGGTTGTAGACTATCGAGAAAGAGTTGATGAATCCGTTGAGATAGTAGAGGATTATAAGAGCGGGAATGTTGTTGTAAAGGGGATAGAGCAGTCCGATGAGCACGACGTTTGTAACATTGCACCAGATAAGCAGGTTTCTCTTGCCGAGGACTCTTATCGCTATCGGACAGATGAGCATTGCCCAGAGCGCCGCGTTGCCGATAAGCGTTGTCGCGACTCCGTAAAGACCCATTCTGTCGGGGTAGGCATATATAAATGTCCAGCCGATGATAACGCCGACTGCACCCTCAAGGAAGCCGAGCCAGCCTGCAAGGGAGGTTATCCAGAAATATTTGTTCTTTGCAACGGCGCGGAATGCGTCGGAGAATTTGAACTGGGTAACGTGGCTCTCCGCCACGATTATTCTCTCTCTCGTTCCCGCGTATGCCACATAGGACAGAAGAAGTCCGACAACGGCGACGAGGGGATGGATTATACGGTATGTGGTGATGGAGTTCAGACCGCCCGTGAGCGTCGAGAGCATCGGCACGAAAAGACCCGTGAGGGACGGCGCCATGGAGTAGATGATCGACGAGACCGAAACGATATCGGTACGCTCATGGGAGTTGGGCGATATGACGTTTGCAAGGTCTGTGTATGCCTGCTGGAAGAACGGATAGAAGCACTGCAGAAGGTTATAGCAGAGGAAAACCGCAATGACTTTCTGCATATACGACATCGTCTCATATGGCAGCCAGACGAACACGACCGCTATAATAACGGTGGGAATACCGGTTATCGCAAGCCAGGGACGGAATTTTCCAGATTTGAAGCGGGCGCTGTCGATTATGTAAGAGCGTCCGATAGTGATTCCGAAGCCGATAATAGTCGATGCGACCGCCATATACTGCAAGTGCATCGGCTTGATGCCTATCGTGTTTCCGACAAGGAAGCTCGTTGCGGAAAGCGCGATGAGCGAGCAGAAGAACATGACGAACTGAACGCCCATTCCTCCGACGCCGTAGGCAATTATCTCTTTGTAGGAGACATATTTGCCCAAGGCGGGTGTTTTCCAGTGCAGTACGACATTGTTCCATGTCGTGCTGACCTTTTCCTTGAGATTACTCTTTCCCATTTCAACACTCCTTCAGGTCCGCGGCGAAGCAGGGAAAATACGCCCGCAGACAGTTGTTTTAGCCCCCCGATATGAAAAAATTCAATCGGGAAGCATCGACAATTTGCATAAAAGCTCTTATCATTATAGCAAAAATATTAATAGCTTGCAACAGCGTTTTGGACTTAAGTACAATAAAAGCAGAAATTTAATAATTATTTCAGCGTTATCACATTCCTGTTGAATTTTCAGCGGCGAAGTGCTATAATGTCCTCAGAAATTTTTCAGAGGTGAACAGTGTTGAATAAGCCAAAGATAATCGCACACCGCGGTGCTAACCGCTATGCCCCGCAGAACACGATACCCGCATTTGAAAAAGCAGTCGAGCTCGGGGCGGACGGAACCGAGACCGACGTCCATATCACCAAGGACGGGCATATAGTCATCTGCCATAACGACACCGTTGACGAGATGTCCAACGGCACCGGCGCTATCGGCGACTATATGTTTGACGATATCCGCAAGCTCGATTTCGGCAGCAAGTTCTCAAAGGACTTCGCCGGCGTCACTCTACCCACCGTCGAGGAGTACCTCGAGTGCATGAAGAAGAGCGACAAGCTGAGCGTTATGAATATCGAGATAAAGCCCAACAAGTCCGAGCGCGAAGACATAGTGCGCAAGACGATAGAGGCAGTCAAGGACTACGGACTTTTCGATGAGCTTCTCATTTCGAGCTTCGACTATAAGATGCTTGTTGAGGCGAAGAAGTACGATCCCAAGTGCAAGACGGCGTATCTCTATCCGATTTACGGCCAGGTAGTCAGAAGATGGTTCTTCCAGCCTCTGCACCTCGCGCAGAAAATCGGCTGCGACGCACTGCATCCGCATAAGGCGTTTGCGACAAAAGCGCTCGTCCGCCGCGCCCATGCCGCCGGCATTAAGGTCAACGCATGGACCGTCGACGAGGAAAAGGATGTTATCCAGATGCTCGAAAACGGCGTTGACGGTATCATCACCGACCGCCCCGATTATGTCGAGTCCGTCGTGGACAGATACCTTGCTGAGCATAAATAAAGTCTGAAATCAAAGTACCGCAGAGCAAAAGCCCTGCGGTATTTTTGCTGTTTGCTGATGCTCAGTTTGTATGGTGCGGCGACTCGACGCACCGCTGCCGCGACAGCGGCATGAAATCTTCGCAAAGATTTATCCTACCGACCGTAGGGGCGAACTTTGTTCGCCTGCCCTTGAAATCTATATAGTGGATAAAGCTACTGAGGAATTGTTACACTTGCACTTACCTCAAAATACCGTGACGCTTGCGCGTCAAAGGGCCGTCGAGGTCGCCGACCCCTACAAACCGACCTCACACTGGAAGCACAAAATCAGCACCGCCATAGGCTCCCCTGCAGGGGAGTCGGCTCGGCGAAGCCAAGACTGAGGGACTGTTTCGCTGACGCTCAAAGTAATAAGTAAAAGTGAATAGTGAAAAAGTGCGCAGCAGTAGGGATTATCATCCGCCCGCGAAGTTTGCACGATTTTATTGGTGCGAACCTCTTTTGCGCGGCGACTTGATGCATCACTGCCGCATTTGCTTATGTGTGATAAAGAAGTAATAGAAGTGTAAAAAATTTTGCCGTTCCTATCCGGCACTTGCGCAGGGTGTCGGATAGGTCGGGCTTTATTCTTCGGGCAAGTCAATCTTGCCTACAAAGCTGTAATAAATATCAATGCGCTGGCGGCGTACTTCGTTCTCGTCATACTCACATTCATAAACAACGATTTTCTCCACCATTTCACGCAAAAGAGTGTGTGTCAGTTCTTCGATAGAAAGGTACTTGCGGACAACGCTCATAAACTTTTCAGCGTTTACCGTGGCTTCCTGTGCCTTGTCCAGCTCGCCCTGCAAAGCGGCGGCTCTGTCTTTCAGTTCCCGCTGCTCGGCTTCGTAGTCTGCGGACATTTCCATGAAACGCTCATCACTGATTTTCCCGTTTACATTGTCCTCATACAGACGCTTGATGTAGCGGGAAAGTTCTGCAATGCGGCTCTGCACCTGTTCAAGCTGCTTGGCTGCCGCCGCCAGCTTCCGCTTGCCGCCCATTTCATTCTGCTGGATAAGCAGCTTCACGAACCGGGCTTCGTGCTTCTGTGCATAGGCGGTCACTTTCCGCAGATTGTCCAGCACACCCGCCGTCAAAAGGTCGGTGCGAATGAAGTGCGCCGTACAGTCGGCGGTGCGCTTCTTATAGCTGCCGCAGATGTAGCAATCCTGCTTTCTCTTGTCGGTCTGATACCGCTGCTGGTACATCACATGACCGCAGTCGGCGCAGAACAGCAAGCCGGAGAACAAGCCCACATCATCGTAGCGGTTGGGGCGTTTGCGCTGCTTGCGTAACTCCTGCACCCGTTCCCATGTCTGCAAGTCGATGATTGGCTCATGGTGGTTCTCGAAAATCGCCTGTTTCTCAATGGGATTGTCTATGCTGTGCTTCATCTTGTAGGACGGTTTTTCCGTCTTGAAGTTCACAAGACAGCCTGTGTACTCCCGGTTTTCCAGAAGATGAACAACAGTATTGGTCGCCCACTTACATTCATAGCCGGGGTGGTAGCGGCGTGTGCTGCCTGTGCGCTGGTATTCCAGCGTCCCCGGCGTGGGGATTTGCTGCTCGGTCAGCATACGGGCTATCTTGGTAGGCCCGTTTCCGGCAAGGCAAAGCTGGTAAATCTGCTTGACTACCGGGGCGGCTTCCTCGTCAATGATGAAATTCTCGTCATCGTCCATGAGGTAGCCGTACACGGGCTTGCTGGTAACAGGCTTTCCGCTTAGACCTTTTGCTTTCTTAACTGCCTTGATTTTTTTGCTCGTATCTCTCACCATCCATTCGTTGAAAAGATTACGCAGCGGGGTAAAATCGTTGTCGCCCATTGCGCTGTCCACTCCGTCATTGATAGCGATAAAGCGGACGCCTTTCTGTGGGAAAAGCATTTCTGTGTACATTCCCACTTGGAGATAATTTCGCCCTAAACGTGACATATCCTTGACTATGACTGTGCCGACTTTTCCGGCTTCAATGTCTGCAAGCATGGCTTGAAACCCGGGTCTTTGGAAGTTCGCACCACTATAACCATCGTCCGTGTACCAGCAGAGATTGGTAAAGCCGTTCTGCTTGGCGTAGGTTTCTAAAATGCGCTTTTGGTTGGATATAGAGTTGCTCTCCCCCTGCAATTCATCTTCATGGGATAATCTCGGATAAAGGGCGGTAATAAGGTTTTGGGTTGTCTGTCTTAACATGGTTTCCTCCGTTTCTGACAGCCAGCCCCACTATTCCGTACTTCGATTGTACCACATGGCGGGGCGGCGTGTATAGCGGCAAAATGTGAAAAATGCTTCTTTACCGCCCGTCATATTGCCGATTTTTGTGTAGCAGCTTCCGCTTCCAGCACCTTAGCCATTTTGTCGGCTGCGGTTTCCGTGGCACTCTGCTTGAAAAAGCCGGACACCACAAGAACAGAGTTCCCTATGCGGATTTCCGTCACGCAGTCGGCGGGTGCGGTGCTTTTCATGCTGTGTTTGATATGCTCTTTTTTATCGGTCATAGGCAAACTCCTTTCAATCGTTCATCAGCTTTTTCAGCCGTTCCATTTTCTCCTGTGCCTTTTCCCTGCGGAAATTCACGCCGGAGCAGCAGACAGGGGTACACATCTCTGTTACCCGGTCATAAATCCGCTTGTGGGCTGTGTCCGGGGGATTGTTCAGCTCGTCAAGGCTTAGATTGGTCGTGACGATCAGCGGCTTTTCGCTTCGGTAACGACTGTCAATCACATTGTAGACCTGCTCTAAGCCGTACTCTGTTCCACGCTCCATTCCAAAATCATCAAGAATAAGCAGCGGATAGCGGCAGAGCTTGGAAATATATTCGTTCCTGCCCTCAAAGGTGGCGGCAAGGTCATTGAGGACAGCGGCGAAGTTCGTCATTTTTACGGAGATTTCCTGCTCCATGAGGGCGTTTGCAATGCACCCGGCAAGGTAGCTTTTGCCTGTGCCGACGCTGCCCCAGAGCAGATAGCCGATGTTCCCGGCTTTCATGTCCTCCCAATGCTCCACATAGAAACGGGCGGTTTTCATCTGCGGGTTTCTGCCGTTGTCATTGGCAAAAGTCCATTCCCGCATAGCCGGGTCGGTAAAGCCCAGGCGTTTCAGTTCTTCTACCTTGTCCCGGTGCTTTCTCTGCTGTTCGGCGGCTTCACGCTCCATGCGCTGCGCCCGCTGGCAGTCACACTCTGCCGGGTGTCGGTCACGCCCGAACAGGGCAACCTTATCAGCCGGAAAATAGGCTTCTTTCGGTGTCCGGCACTTGCCGCAGTAGAGTAGACCGTCCTCACCTGTGTAGTCCTCCGGCTCGGCGGTGGCTGCTGGTATCTGTAAACTCATATCTTCAAAAGCTGGTTTCATAGACTTTCTCCCTCCTTGTAGCTGTAATCGGGTATGCCCTTTTTCGGGGCAGCTTTAGCGGTATCGTCAGCCGCCCATCTGCGGATAGTGGCGGCATGGTTCTTGTATTTCCTCCCGGTAGAAGCGATATAGCCGGATAGCCGGTCAATGTAATACTCCCATTTGTCGGGCAGTTCTGCTTTCAGTTCAGAAAGCTCTGTATCTGTCAAAATCACATTTTTATATCTGCCGTAAGCTGCGGGGGCGGCTCGTCCCGGTTTTAACTCTCTCTCTTTTTCTATCTCTATATCTATCTCTTTCTTTATCTCTATCTCTGGTGGACAAATGTCCGCTTTTGCTTCGGACACTTGTCCACTAAGCCGTTTTTGCTCTGAAATCTTCATTCTTGCCCTGCGCTTACGCTCCCCCTCGGTAGAGGACTGACCGATGAAAAGCTCGATATTGCTCATATACAAAGCCCCGTTGTCCAGCGGTTCAACAAGCCCCAGTTTCATAAAGATTTGCAAAGCCCTCTCGACTGTGCCGACCTGCTGGCGGGTAATGGTGGCTATCATTTGGGCGGTGTAGGGGATATTTTCGTCAAGCTGCAAAGTGCCGCCGTATTTCAGCGATTTTAAGTACAGCTTCAAGAGGATATTGGAATACAGCATACCGTCCTGCATACTTTCCAGCAGCACGATAGCGTCATCGTCAAAATAGCTTTCTTTCAGTTTGAGGTAATAATATTTGCGGTTATCTGACATAATCTTGGTTCTCCTTATCTGTGGGGCGGGCTTTCCATCTCTTTGAATAATACCGGGGGCAGAGTACCACGATAGCCCTAAAACTCTGCTTGCAGTCATGGGTACAGCCCCGGCAAAGGGCATTGAAAGTAATGCGGTTTCGCTCATTGAGGAAGAACGCCCATTCCAGCCGCCGCTTCTTGCTCATTCTCGGCATGAAAAAACGCTCCTTTCTTCGGTTTGGTCGGGTATGAGGGGACAGGGGCAAAATCTGTATGTTCCCGGTGCCATTTTCGGGAAAAATCTGCCCTGTAAGCCCCGTTGGAAAGGTCAGGGGTATTGCGGGATAGGGTATGGCATACCCCCCTGCCTTTTGTATGGTTTCGGTATCATTTCGGGGCGGTTTTTAACGCTCCTGTTCATGCTTTTTCTGTCGGCTCGGTGTGCCGTGTAGTATCTGCTCTGCGTTCCGTTTGGCGGTGGCAAGCTGCTCATACTCGGCTTTTGCGGTGCGGTAGGTGTTGTAAGCTGCGTTTTTCTCGGAAATGAGGGCTTCAATCTCCGTATTCAGCTTGGAAGTGGCGGGCAGCTTCTTTCCCGGTGCAAGCACCTTTAGCTGGCGCAGGGCAGCTTCATAGATGATAAATTCCGCTTCGTGGGACTGGCGGTAGTTCTCCGCTTTTCTGCCGGACAGCTTTTTATGAGCGTCAATGGTGGGGCGGGTGCGGCGGTAATCGTTGACAACCTTTCGCAGACTTTTCTTGTCGGAAATGCTCTGCTCAATGCCCCGCAGACTTTCCCTTGCTTCGGAAAGAGCTTTCCGGCTGCTCTCCACGGCTGCGTCCAGCTTGTCAAGGTCAAGCAGTTCGTTCTCCATGAGGAAGTTGTGGGTAGCCGCCATCTGTTTGAGGTTGTGCAGGGAAGCCCAACGGTCATAGCCCACGCCCTTGCCCTCAGCTCGCTTGGCTTCCCGGTCAACCATGCGCTGCAAGGTGTTGTCTGCCGGGGTGGTTTTTGCGGCTTTTTCCTCCCGCAAGCGTTCCTTTTGGGTGTGTGGGTATTCGGGTATG
>ERZ1027237.730-NODE-730-length-16784-cov-7.589157_pt1 | contig 16784 bp, 20 predicted proteins | sample MGYA00519264_ERZ1027237 | MGnify/ENA primary metagenome ERZ1027237 (study PRJEB26926, sample SAMN06164640) | human gut metagenome | biome: ENVO:00009003; feature: ENVO:2100002; material: ENVO:00002003 | host: Homo sapiens | place: USA | collected 2012 ...
CTAGTCGTCGGCAGCGTCAGATGTGTATAAGAGACAGGGACGTAGTCGGCCTCATACGGCTGCATCGGCGGGATCTCGGCAAGCTTTGCGGCGCACGCCTGCACGAGCTCACGCGTGCCGGTGTGGGCGGCGGCGCTCATCTCGAAGAACTCATAGCTCTGCGCTTCGACGTGTGCGCGCAGGCGGTCGATGTTCGTGCGGTCGTCGCCGAGCAGGTCGCACTTGTTGGCGGCGACGATCTGCATCCGTGAGCCGAGCACGTCGCTGTAGGCGCGCAGCTCGGCGTTGATGGCCTCAAAGTCCTCGACCGGGTCGCGCCCCTCGCTGCCGGACACGTCCACCAGATGCACCAGCAGACGGCAGCGGTCGATGTGCCGCAGGAAGTCATGGCCCAGACCGGCGCCCTCGCTGGCACCCTCGATGATGCCGGGGATGTCCGCCATCACAAAGCTGACGCCCTCGTCCACGTACACCACGCCCAGATTGGGGTACAGGGTGGTGAAGTGGTAGTTGGCGATCTTGGGGTGGGCCTTGCTGACCACGCTGAGGAGCGTACTCTTGCCCACATTGGGGAAGCCCACCAGTCCCACGTCCGCCAGCAGCTTCAGCTCCAGCACCACGTCGTGGCTCTCTCCGGGCAGACCCGCCTTGGCGAAGCGGGGCACCTGACGGGTGGGGGTGGCGAAGTGCTGGTTGCCCCAGCCGCCGCGCCCGCCCTTGCACAGCACGAAGGGCTGGTCGTCGGACATGTCCTTGATGATCTCACCGCTCTCGGCGTCCCGTACCAGTGTGCCCCGGGGCACGCGGATGGTCAGGCTCTCGCCGGCCTTGCCGGACTTGCGGCCGCCCTGGCCGTCCACGCCGTTGGCGGCCACGTATTTCCGCTTGTAGCGGAAGTCCATCAGCGTGGACATGTTATCGTCCACCACCAGGATGATGGAGCCGCCGTCGCCGCCGTCGCCGCCGTCGGGGCCGCCTGCCGCGATGTACTTTTCACGATGGAACGCCACCGCGCCGTTGCCGCCGTTGCCGGCCCGCACGGTGATCCGCGCCTTATCAATAAAACCAGTTGCCATGGTGCTTACCTCACAGTGTTTGAAAATACCTGTATTCTACCCTATTCTACCGGAAAACAGCCGCCGCGTCAACAAAAAAGCTCCCGCCGAAGGCGGGAGCCTTTGCTGCGTGTTTACTCAGCGGGGTAGACGGAGACCTGCTTGCGGTCCTTGCCCAGACGCTCAAAGCGGACAACGCCGTCAGCCTTGGCGAACAGGGTGTCGTCAGTGCCCTTGCCCACGTTGGTGCCGGGGTGGATATGGGTACCGCGCTGGCGCACCAGAATGTTGCCGGCCAGCACGAACTGCCCGTCAGCGCGCTTGGGGCCAAGACGCTTGGACTCGGAATCACGGCCGTTCTTGGTGGAGCCCATACCTTTTTTATGGGCGAAGAACTGCAGAGAAATGTTCAGCATAATTCAGTACCATCCTTTCTGTAAGATACTTTCGCGGGAACAGGAGACGTTACGCCTCCATGACTTCGATATGATCCGGATACTCGTCGTGGAGCTGGGCCAGATAGACCATCAGACCGGTGAGCAGGTTCTGACACGTGCTCTCCGCCGTCTGCGCCAGCCCGCCGGGCAGCCGCAGGGAGATGGAGGCGTCCCTCTCGTTGACTTTCACCGCGGCACACAGTCCCATCACGTCGTTGACGGTGGCTTCCACCAGCCGCACGGCGCTGGTCACGGCGGCGCAGACGATATCCTCGCCCTCAGTCGCGTAACCGCTGTGTCCCTTGGCATCAAAACCGATGATGCGCGATTCCTCTGTGAGGAATGTAACGGTGGTCATCCTGCCTTAGAACGTGATCTTGCCGATCTCGACCTTGGTGTACGGCTGACGATGGCCCTGCCGTTTGCGATAGCCCTTCTTGGGGGTGTACTTGAAGATACGGATCTTCTTGCCCTTGCCGTTCTTGACGACAGTGGCGTCCACCTTCGCGCCCTCCACCACGGGAGTGCCGAACTTGGTGTTCTCACCATCCACGATGGCCAGAACCTGATCGAAAACCACGGAATCACCAGCGTTGACGTCCAGCTTCTCGATGAACAGAGTGTCACCCTCGCTGACATTGTACTGCTTACCGCCAGTCACGATAATAGCCTGCATTACTTGTTGCACCTGCCTTTCCTTCATTACGGACTCGCTGTCGGGGGCGTCCGGACGCGCCGAAACTTGAAACCCATTCAAAGCGGCTTATCAAGTATAACAGCGGATATTCCGTTTGTCAACAGAAATACCCGCTGTTTCTGAAAAAAATCCTTATTTTCCGGTGGGATAGACCAGCTTTTCCACGTTCCAGTCCGCGATGACCTCTGCGTAGTACCGGCAGCAGTCCCGGGCCAGCGCCACGTCCAGATTTCGGTAGTTGCCGCACTCCGCCGCCGATTTGCCGGGCATCTCACCGTCATAGGCCGCGCCCCGGGCGAACACCTGCTGTACCAGCGCCACCGCCTCCGATTCCGAGAGCTGCGCCCCGTCGAACAGGAAGTAGAAGCCTGTCTGGCAGCCCATGGGCCCGAAGTACACCACCGCGTCCTTCCGGGGAGAGTTTCGCAGCAGCGTGGCGATGACGTGCTCCACGGAGTGCATCTCCGCGTTGGTCAGCAGGTCGCCGGTGTTGGGCTTCTTGAACCGCAGGTCGAACGTCACCACGTTCCCGTCGCGGCGGCTCAGGTACAGCCCGGGCACCAGCACATTGTGGTCCACGGTAAAGCTTGCGATACGTTCCATGCTTCAGCCCTCCAGCAGACACTCCGCCAGAGGCAGAGCGGTCTTATTCAGATCCCGCATGGCCTGCGGGAAGTTAAAGTAGAAGTCGTGGTGTGCCAGCACGCAGTCGGACACGGATTTCAGCGCCAGAAATTCTACATCGTTGCGCCAGCACACCTGGGCCGCCGCGCAGCCCTCCATCTCGATGAGCAGCGGATGGAACGTGCCGGCGATCCAGCGGGCGCGGTCGCACTCCGTGGCGAACCAGTCGCCGGTGGCCACGCTGCCCACGCGGTAGGCGATGTCCATGCCGTCCAGCGCGGCGCGGGCCTCGTCCTGCCGCGCGGTGGGGAAGTCCATGCGGTTCACCGTAGAGATCAGCCCTACGGGGTCGCCGATGCCGGAGGTATCCATATCGTGCTGCATGAACCGATCCGGCAGCACCAGCGTGCCGATGGGCAGATCCTCGAAGCTGCCCGCCACGCCGACGTTCATCATGAGGTCGGGGTGGTACAGGTCGATGAACAGCTGGGTGGCCATGGCGGCGTTGACCTTGCCCACGCCGCCGCAGCAGGCGATGATGTCCTCGCGGATACGGTAGAACGATACCCCCGCCTTTTCCTGGAGCAGCGGCGTCTCCTCCGTCAGCATACTTTCGATCTCGCCCTTCATGGCGTACAGCAGTCCGATGCGCATGTTGGTGTCCTCCTGAAAATTACATTAGTTTATATTGAGATAAGATTTGTCAAGGGTGTTTTCTGGATCAAAGGAAATTGAGGCGAAAGGGCAAACGGGATGGGGAAATCAGATCAACAAACTGGAATTTGTTTTATAGAGGTCTTTGCAAATACACCATATCTACAAGGTGTACACCGCACTCATATATCGGGTGGTCATAATGATCCGTAAAGAAATTTGGCACGGTATGCGAGCGTACAAAGCCACATTTTTCATAAAAGGGTATCGTCAACGGGCTGTCGCCGGTTCCCACTTGCAGTATCGAAAATTGTCTGCGGTATTTTTCAACAAGAAATTCAATCAGCGCTTTGGCATAGCCTTTTCGCTGAAATGGGGGAACTGTAGCGATATTCTTAATTTCAAGTATTCCATTCCCTTCGTCCGTTACGACACACTCGCATTTCACTCCGTCATCATCAAGAACATACATTTTACCATTATAGAGATAACGGTCAACCATATCTTCCTGCTCATCCGCCAACAGGAGCAAATCAAGATATTGTTTTTTGTTTTCTGTAACTTCTACAATTCTCATCAATCACACCTGCAACTTCCGATTTGTCGAATCGTTGCACAGTATAACACACACGAAAGCTGATAGCAAGCAGCCGGTAAGGGCGCACTTACTCGCCGCCTGTCTAAATACAATGACCCGCGGCGGGAAAAGCTGACCTTGCGTTGCAATCTTTTGTGCTTTTGTGGTAAGATGTAAAAAAGGTATTCCGCGCCTCGGGCGCGGGTCGTTTCTCGCGGCTTCGGTCGCGCACCCCGCAGGGGCTGGCGTCCCGAGGGCCCGTTTTTCGTTCTTCGATTGCGGGCTGCACCCGCGTCCGCATGTTTGCCTCCGGCGGGAATATTTCGCGCTCCGGCGCGACATCCTTTTGCCCTCGGCGGCAAAAGGACGCAAAAACGCCGCCAAAAACCAACGGTTTTTGGATTTCCTTTTGTCTGATTGCAGCCGCGGTACAAAAAGGTTCCGCAAGCGATTCGTTGTACGACGAAATGCGCCGTTCTAAGTCTCGCGTGATACACAGCTGCGGTTTTCAGCGTACCCCAACCGCGCAGAAAAATGTTCCGCAATTCCATACAAGATCGCACCAAGGAGGACAACTATGTCCGTGACAGGCATCATTTGTGAATACGATCCCCTCCACACCGGCCATGCCTGGCTGATGGCCCGGGCCCGGGAGGCGGGCGCTTCGGCGGTGGTCTGTGCCATGAGCGGTAATTTCACCCAGCGGGGCGGTTTCGCTGCGGCGGACAAACTGGCCAGGGCCGAGATGGCCGTGGCCTGCGGCGCGGATCTGGTGCTGGAGCTGCCCACCTTGTGGGCCATGTCCACGGCGGAGCGGTTCGCCCGGGGCGGCGTGGAGGTCCTGACGCGCACCGGCGTGGTGACGGAGCTGCTGTTCGGCTCGGAGAGCGGCGACATGGCGGCGCTGACGCGGTGCGCGGACTGTCTGGATAGCGAAGACTTGACGGCGGCGCTGGCTGCCGTGCCGGAGGACGGCCGCACCTTTGCCGCCCGCCGCCAGCAGGCGGTGGAAGCGCTGCTGGGACCGGCGGACGCGGTGCTGCTGGCCAGCCCCAACAACACGCTGGCAGTGGAGTATCTCCGCGCCATCCGGCGGCTGAAAAGCCCGCTGACGGCCCGCACGGTGCGGCGCACCGGCGCACAGCACGGCGAAGCACCCTGCGGCGGCTTCGCCTCGGCATCGTACCTGCGGCAGCTGCTGGCGGCGGGGGAGACGGAGCAGGCGGCGGCGTACATGCCCCCTGCGGCGGCGGACATCCTGCGGCGGCAGCGGGCGGCGGGACGCCTGACAGACCCGCGGCTGTGCGAGCGGGCCATTCTCGCTCGCCTGCGGACCATGGAACCGGAGGACTGGCGGCGGCTGGACGGCGGCGGCGAGGGGCTGTACCGCCGGATGTACCGGGCGGCCCACACCGGCGTGACACTGGCGGATGTGCTGGAGACAGCCAAGACCAAGCGCTACCCGCTGGCGCGGCTGCGGCGGATGGTGCTGGCGGCGTGGCTGGACCTGCCGGAGCCGCCGGAGGAGCTGCCGTACCTGCGGGTACTGGCGGCCAACGGCGTGGGGCGACAGCTGCTGCGGCGGATGCGGGACGCAGGCGCGCCGGTACTGACGAAGCCGGCGGACGCGGCGGCGCTGGGGCCGGCAGCACAGGCGCTGATGGCGGTGGAGAGCCGCTGCACCGACCTCTACGTGCTGGCACGGCCCGATCCGGCCCAGACCGGCCCGGGACAGGAGCTGCGGTCCGTGCCGGTGATGCGGTGAGAAAATCAGGAAGTTCCTCATGAAGCAGATCCGGAAGAAAAACCGGAAATTAATCGGAAGTAAACCGGAAATAAAAAGCCGTCCGCTCCATCGTGGAGCGGACGGCTTTTGCCGTGCTTTTACAAAATGGGAACGGCTGTTATTTCCAACCATATTCGGCAGAAAGGTGAAACGGCGCGTTCGCGTCAGGACTGCTCCTCCACCTCGTAGCCCTCGCGGCGTAGGCTGGAAATAATTTCCTGGATATGGGCCTTGTCGCGGGTCTCCAGCGACAGCTGCACCACGCAGGAGCCGATGGCGGCGCGGGTGTTGCGGCGCTCATGGTTCACGTCCAGCACGTTGGCACCCAGAGAGGATACCACCTCCAGGAACGACGCCAGCGCGTGGGGCTGGTCGGGCAGGACGGTGGAGAACGTCACAGTGCGGCCCTCCTTGGCAAGGCCGCGGGTGAGGATGCGCTCCAGCATGGTCACGTCCACATTGCCGCCGGACAGCAGGGCACAGACGGTCTGGCCCTCGATGCTGGCCTTGTGATACATGGCGGCGGCGATGCCAACCGCGCCCGCGCCCTCGGCCACCAGCTTCTGCTTTTCCAGCACCGTCAGGATGGCGCTGGCGATCTCGCTCTCCGTCACCGTCACCACCTCGTCCACGTACTGGCGGCACATGTCGAAGGTCAGGTCGCCGGGGGTCTTGACCTTGATGCCGTCGGCAATGGTGTCCACGCTGGAAAGCGTGATGATCTCGCCTTTTTTCAGGGATTCTGCCATGCTGGGGGCGCCGGCGGCCTGGACGCCGATGACGCGGCAGGCGGGCTTCAGGTGCTTCACGGCGTAGGCGAGGCCGCCGATGAGACCGCCGCCGCCGATGGGCACGAAGATCGCGTCCACGTCCGGCAGCTGCTCTAAAATTTCAAGGCCGAGGGTGCCCTGACCTGCCATGATACGGTAGTCGTTGAAGGGGTGGATGAAGGTCAGGCCCTGCTCGTCCCGCAGGCGCACCGCTTCGGCGTAGGCGTCGTCGTACACCCCGGGCACCAGCACCACGTTGGCGCCGTAGCTGCGGGTGGCTTCGATCTTGGAGATGGGCGCACCCTCGGGGATACAGATGGTGGCCCTGATGCCCATGTCGCGGGCGGCATAGGCCACGCCCTGAGCGTGGTTGCCGGCGGAGCAGGCGATGACGCCGCGGGCCTTCTCCTCATCGGAGAGGGTGGCAATTTTATAGTACGCGCCGCGGAGCTTGAACGCACCGGTCTTTTGCAGGCAGTCGGCCTTGAGGTAGAAGTCGCAGCCGGGGACGATGCCCTTGGTGGACACCATGGGGGTGCGGCTGATGACGGGGGCCAGCACCTGCTGGGCATCGTGGAGCATATCCATCGAGATCATGGGGAAACCTCCTTTATCACATTATCCAATTATCCAAACAGGGGCGGCGAGACGCCGCGATTTACTGCGCGAAGCCGGACACCAGATCCGCCAGCACGGCGGCCATGGCGTCCAGACTGGCGGCGGGTATCCACTCCCGCACGCCGTGGAAGTTGTAGCCGCCGGTGGAAAGATTGGGGCAGGGCAGCCCGTCCCAGGACAGCCGCGCGCCGTCGGTGCCGCCGCGGATGGGGACGCACAGCGGCGTCACATCGTTTTTGCGGAAGGCATCCTCTGCCCGATGGATCAGGTCCATGTGGGGGAGGATCTTTTCCTTCATATTATAGTAGCTGTCGGTGGTGACGGCGGAGGCGGTGCCCGGGCCGTACTGGGCGTTGATGGCGTCGGCGCAGCGGTGGAACAGGGCCTTGCGGGCCTCGAAGCGGTCGCGGTCGTGGTCGCGGATGATATAGTGGAGCTGGGCCTCCGTCACGTCGCCGGACATGGCGTGGAGGTGGAAGAAGCCCTGATAGCCGTCAGTCTTTTCCGGCACCTCGTCCGTGGGGAGCATGGCGTGGAAGGCCATGGCCACGGTGGCGGCGTTGACCATCACATCCTTGGCGCTGCCGGGGTGGACGCCTACGCCGCGGAAGGTGACGTCGCCGGAGGCGGCGTTGAAGTTTTCATACTCGATCTCGCCCAGAGGGCCGCCGTCCACGGTGTAGCCGTAGTCGCAGGCCAGCTCCGCCACGTCCAGACCGTCCACGCCGCAGCCGATCTCCTCGTCGGTGGTGAATACCACGCGGACCTCGCCGTGGGGGCGGCCTTCCAGCAGCTCCACGGCAGCCATGATCTCGGCGATGCCGGCCTTGTCGTCGGCGCCCAGCAGGGTGGTGCCATCGGTGACGATCAGCTCCTCGCCGACGTGGGCGGACAGACCCGGGCACAGGGACTCCGTCAGGGAGACGGCGTCGGACAGGGGCAGGTCGCCGCCCTCGTACCGGACGATGCGGGGCTTCACATTCTCACCGGAGGCGTCGGGGGATGTGTCCATGTGGGCGATGAGAGCCAGCACCGGCGCGGTGACGCCCGCCGCGGCGGGCAGGGTGGCGATGACGTTGCCGGCGCCGTCCATGTGGGCACCGGCAAGACCCAGACTCTCCAGCTCCGCCAGCAGGACGCGGCCCAGATCCTTCTGCCGCTCCGTGGAGGGGGATGCGCCGGTGTGCTCGTCCGAGGTGGTGTAATAGGTGACATAGCGCAGGAAACGGGAACGTGCGGTCTCCATGGTGATTCCTCCTTATGGGAAATGATTTCTGTCACCAGTGTAGCACATCCGGCGGAGGGCTGCAATGGGGAAAGCGTGTTCGCCCAAAAACGCCAAATTTCGGTGAAAGGACTTGCGGGAAAGCGCGGAACCGTGTAGAATAACGATGTATGCCGTTTGGCGGCATCTATCATCGGACGGGCAGCACGGCTGTCCGCAAGGGGGAAATCAATGTGAAGGAGAAAAAGAACCTTCACAGGAGAATGGAGCGGTGGGAATTCGTCTCACTGGGCCTGCTCCTGTACGACGCGCTGGTGGTGAATGCCGCCTACTTTCTGGCGCTGTGGCTGCGCTATGACATGCGGTACAGCGCCATCCCGCCGGAGTATCTGGCCGCGTTCCTGCGGTTTGCACCGGCGTACACCGCCGTGTGTCTGGCGGTGTTCTTCCTGCTGCGGCTGTATAACAGCCTGTGGCGGTTCGCCAGCTTCAACGAGCTGGCCCGCAGTCTGGGAGCCACGGCTATCACCTGCGTGTTCCACTGGGTGGGCATGAACGCCTTCGTGTGCCGGATGCCGGTGGCCTACTACGTCATCGGCGCGCTGGGACAGTTCCTGATGGTGACGGCCATCCGGTTCGCCTATCGGTTCATCCGGCTGCTGTCCGCCAGCCGGCGGAAAAACGCCAGGGCGGTACACAACGCCATGATCATCGGGGCGGGCGCCGCGGGACAGGCGGTGCTGCGGGAGCTGAAAACCAGCGAGGCGGCGGACGCCGTGCCGCGCTGCATCATCGACGACGATCCCAACAAGTGGGGCCGCACCATCGACGGCGTGCCGGTGGTAGGCGGCCGCAAGGTCATTGCGGAGACGGCGGAGCGCTACGGCGTGGACCAGATCCTCATCGCCATCCCCACCCTGTCCATGCAGGAGCGGGGCAGGCTGCTGACGCTGTGCAGCGAGACGGGGTGCCAGCTCAAGACGCTGCCGGCGCTGTACCAGCTGGCCAACGGCGAGGTGTCCTTGAACAAGCTGCGGCCTGTGGCGGTGGAGGACCTGCTGGGGCGGCCGCCCATCTCCGTGGAGATGGGGGAGATCTTTGCCCAGATCCAGGGCAAGACCATCCTGGTGACAGGCGGCGGCGGCAGCATCGGCAGCGAGCTGTGCCGTCAGATCGCGGCCCATGACCCCAAGCGGCTTATGATCTTCGACATCTACGAGAACAACGCCTACGCCATTCAGCAGGAGCTGCGGCGGAAGTATCCGGCGCTGGAGCTGACGGTGCTCATCGGCTCCGTGCGGGACAGCAGGCGTATTCAGGCGGTGTTTCAGGAGTACAGGCCGGAGGTGGTGTTCCACGCGGCGGCACACAAGCACGTGCCGCTGATGGAGGGCAGCCCCAACGAGGCCATCAAAAACAATGTGCTGGGCACGTATAAGACGGCGTTCGCGGCCCTGAAGTACGGGGCGCGGCGGTTTGTGCTCATCAGCACGGACAAGGCAGTGAACCCCACCAACATCATGGGCGCCAGCAAGCGGCTGTGCGAGATGGTGGTGCAGGCCATGGATCGGGTCAGCTGCACCGGCGAGTACGGCCTGCTGCCGGAGCTGGGGCGGGGCGAGGAATCCCACAGCGACATGCAGGGAGGCACACGGTTCGTAGCGGTGCGGTTCGGCAACGTGCTGGGCAGCAACGGCTCGGTGGTGCCGCTGTTCAAGCGGCAGATCGAGACCGGCGGGCCGGTGACGGTGACGCATCCCGACATCATCCGGTACTTTATGACCATTCCCGAGGCGGTGAGCCTGGTACTGCAGGCGGGGGTCTACGCCAAGGGCGGCGAGATCTTCGTGCTGGACATGGGCGAGCCGGTGAAGATCGACACGCTGGCGCGGAACCTTATCCGCCTGTCGGGCCTGCGGCCGGACGAGGACATCCGCATCGAATACATCGGCCTGCGGCCGGGGGAGAAGCTGTACGAGGAGAAGCTGATGGCGGAGGAGGGACTGGAGAAAACGGCCAACGACCTCATCCACATCGGAAAGCCGGTGCCGTTCCGGTACGAGACGTTTTTCGACGGGCTCACAGCGCTGAAGGAGGCGGCGGAGGCCAACTGCGGCGACATCGAGGAGCGGGTGGCGGCCATAGTCAGCACCTATCACCCCCAGCGGGAAAGCGAATAACAGACGGCGCGGCCGCTCTCCATTCAGGGGGGGCGGCCGCTGTTGGCATAGGGACTTGCCGCAGGGGCATACGCTCATGGAAAAGGGAGGTATGCGCGTATGATCTCTGCATTTTTGCTGCTGCTGTGCAACAGCCTGTTCCTGTCGCTGCACCTGTCCGGCGGCACGGGGTCCTTCCCCAAGCCATTGACTGCCGCCCAGGAGCGGGAGTACCTGCGGCGGTGCGCCGAGGGAGACATGGAGGCACGGAACCTGCTGGTGGAGCACAACCTGCGGCTGGTGGCGCACATTATGAAAAAGTACTACACCCAGGCGGATGACCAGGAGGATCTGATCTCTATCGGTACCATCGGGCTCATCAAGGCGGTGAACACGTTCCGCGCCGACAAGGGTATCCGGTTGGCTACGTATGCGAGCCGGTGCATCGAAAATGCTATACTATCGCAGCGGAACAATCGGCGGTTGAGGTGGAAAACCATGAACCTTTTGGGGTAAAATGGTCTATGTATTACTTCTGCGCTTTCAGGTGCTTCACGGCGGCGTCTACCAGTTCCAGCTTCTGCTCCGTGGAGCAGGGCAGCTTCCGGACATTTTTCAGCACCTGACCGGACTGGAACTTTGCCAGCTCCCGTGCAAGCTCCTGCTTTGCCTGCGGTGATTTGGGAAAAATCAGAAATACTTCCATCGCTGTCCCTCTTCCCGGAGCGTTTGATGGTTCACTTTATGCGCGATTTCGGGCGTATATGTAGACGCTTCGCACATTGCGCATGTCAAATGTCCCAAATACTATGTGCAAACCGAGATACTTGATCCGGTCATCTATGCGGCGGAATAATGTCAGGAGAAATCGCTTTCTGAAAAAGATGCGGATATGAGCCGGAAAAGAGAGGGAGTGCAGATGCACTCCCTCTCTTTTCCATATGCTTTTATCCGGAGATATTATCCCGGTTTCTGCTTCTGGCGGAGCGGCCGCCGTTGAAGGCGGTGTTCCCGGATATCATCACGCCCCGTACTGCGGTGAAAAGGCGCAGCGCCTTTTGAATATGCCGTTTATGAAGGATCTGATATCCCCTGACAATCCGTATTTCCCTGCGCGGATTTGATCCTCCGATACATCTCCTGCATCTGCCGGTCAATTTCGGCGATCTTGCCCGCGCATGCAAGCATCTCCTCGTTGATGCCCTCCGGCAGCTTCGTCTTATCTACCTTATACCGGATATCGTGCTCTAAACTGGCCCAAAAGTCCATAGCGATCGTGCGGATCTGGATTTCCGCAGTTACCAGCTCCGTCCTGTCTGACAGATACACCGGTACCCGGATATCCAGATGTAATGAGCGGTATCCGTTATAGTTTGGTGTGCGGATATAGTCTTGCCTTTTGATGATCTTGACATCCTTTTGCAGCTCCAGCATCTCCGCCACCCGGTACACATCGTCGATATAACTGCACACTACCCTGACACCGGCGATATCATTGATGTGCTCCCGCGCTGCCTCGATGGTCAGCGGCAGCCCCTTATTCAGCAGCTTGGCCGCAAGGCTTTCCACAGACTTTACGCGTCCTTCAATGTGGTGGATGGGGTTCCTCGCATAGAGCACCTTGAACTCATTGTTCAGTATTTCAAATTTCAGTGACAGCTGCTTTACAGCGGAATCATAGAGGTTCTGCATGAGCTGTATCTCATATGGATCATTACAAAGTACTGCTCGGAATTCTGTTCTTACCATTTGCTTGTTGCCCTCCCTTTTTGATTTCGCCCTCCGAGGCCCAGACAAAGGCGCCCCATAGCGGGCGGATGGCGGCTGAGCTGATGCTGCGTCCTTTTCGGCGTCCAGGATGAAGCGGTCTTAAGGATTTCCTTCCTGCACGCCTTCTTTTATCGGAACAGCAAAAGACTAACCTTCGCCACCTGACTGACGAAGCGGATCATCTCCTCCTTGCTGTACTTGTCGTAGCCCTCTACAATAACATGCATCAACCCGTTGGAAAGATGCGTATACATCATCTCCAACTCGGTTTCACTGGCCTTCGGCAATTCCCTGTGCCAATAAGCAAGGCTGCCCGGTTTTGCCAGAGCGATCATTTTCGCAATGACAGCAGAGCTGGTATTCCCCAGAATGAGTGTCCGGCAGGCTTCCTGATTTTGATCGACCATGTCATAGAGGGCTTCGATCAGAGCCGCCACATCAAAGGAGTTGACATATCGGAGGGATTTCTCGAACTCATCAATGAGCTCATTCTCAATGCTCTCCAGCAGTGCAAAGCAGTCGCTGTAATGGGTATAGAAAGTAGCCCGGTTGATCTGGGATAGTTCGCAGAGCTCCTTTACTGTGATTTTATTGACCGGTTTCTCCTTCAGCAGCTTCAAAAAAGACTGCTTGAGTATCATCTGTGTATAGCGTTTCCTCGCATCCAGTTTTGCCATCCGGAAATCTCCCTCAAAAAGATCATCACGTTCCTCAACACACCGGCGGGCTGTGTCGATTTAATTTCAGCTGTACAGTAAGTGCTGATTGTTTCTGCTTTTCACTTCAAGTATACTATACTTGTGAAAGATAATCAACACTTGTGCAATTATTTTGAGAGGAGGCTTTTTGAATGTTTGATAAATACCTAATTACAGGCGCTACCGGCTTCCTCGGCAGAGCCGTTGCGGCGGAGCTGGTACGCCACGATGCTCAGGTGCGTGCGCTTGTGCTGCATAACGACCCCTATATCAGCCTGCTCCCGAAGGAGGTCCGTACCGTCGCCGGCGATGTGTGTGATAAAAGCTCTCTTGCGGACTTCTTTGCGGACGCCGACAGCCGTACCTGTGTGATCCACTGCGCAGGCATTATCTCCGTCGCGTCCAGACCCGGCCCGAAGCTCTATCAGGTCAATGTGGGCGGCACATGGAGGATCCTCCGGCAATGCATGGAGCACGATGTGGGAAGATTCATTTATGTCAGCTCCGTCCATGCCATACCGGAAAAACCGGAGGGCTGCGTTATCACGGAAAGCGCTGACTTCTCTCCGGGTCTTGTAGACGGCGATTACGCAAAGAGCAAGGCGGCCGCAACCGAACTGGTCTTTGACGCGGCGGAGCGTGGGCTGAATGCCGGCATTGTCTTTCCCTCCGGCATCATCGGACCGGGTGACGTACAGGGAGGGAGTTTTACTTCCATGGTAAGGTCTTTCCTGGCCGGAAGGCTGCCCTTTGCCGTTCGCGGCGGGTATGACTTCGTGGATGTACGGGACGTTGCAAAAGGCGTTCTGGCCTGTTCCGAAAGCGGAGAGCCCGGCAAGGGCTACATCCTGTCCGGCCACTACATTACGATCCGTAAGATGCTTCAGCTTGTCGGAAAGGCCGCAAAGCTGAAATATCGCCCCGTCTGTCTGCCATTGGGCCTTGCAAGGTTGGCAGCTCCATACTGCGAACGCCGGAGTCTGAAGGATCGAAAGCCGTTGTTTTTCACCCCCTATTCCGTTGCCGTCCTCGCCTCAAACGGGCAATTCAGCCATGCCGCCGCATCGGAACGCTTCGCGTATCAGCCGCGCCCCATGGGGGAGACTTTGCGGGACATGGCAGTCTGGCTTATGGCGCGGAAGGAAAAGGGGGAGCTATGAGTGTGCCTCTGCGTCATGATGCCCCGCCTCTTGCGTAAGGAGCGAGCCTCCCGCTGCCTTTCCCGCCCGGCAGGAAAAAGCTGCGGCGGGCGGCGTTTTATGCTGCATCTTAAATAGCCATAAGGCGGCGGACAGGTGATGTCCGCCGCCTTATGGCGCATATTCCTCCTTGCGGAGATACCTTTGTTTGTCAGCCCATATCGGCGGCCAGCGCCTTGTCGATTTGGGCTTGCAGCGCCTCCGCCTGATTCTTTTCCGTAACAGCACCCACGATGGGATCGCCCACGATATTGCCGCTGCGGTCAACCACATAGGTGGTGGGGTATGCAAAGATGCTGGCGGTGAACTTGCCTGCCTCTCCATCGGAAGCAAAATACACGTTCTGATAGGTCGCGCCCTTCTTGGCAAGCACATCCTTCGCCTCCGCGATCGCTGACTCATCGCCGTCCAGCGTGAAGGTGTTGACGCCGATGAGGGCGCCGCCCTTCTCCGCAAGCTCCTTGTTCAGGGCATCCAACTCACCAAGCTCCCCTACGCAGGGATTGCAGGTGGTAAACCAAAAATTCACAACGGTGACGGCGTTGCCGGAAAACAGAGTACTGCTGTCCACATCGTTTCCGTCCAGATCCTTGCCGGTAAAGGCGGGGAACTTCTGCGCGGTGCTGCCGTCATCGGGCGGCGTGGTCATGTCGCTGCCCGCCGGTACGCTCATGCCGCCATCCTCTGCGGGCGTCCCAGATAAGCTGGGGAATTTTTCCTCCAATGCGGCCAGCCGGTCCTCGATATTTTTGATTTCCGTGGCTTTTTCCTTCAGCAGCTCGTACTCCTCGTCGGTGAACTGCTCCTTGGCGGCTTCAATGGTGCTCAGCAGAAATTCGCCGTAGTTTTTGCCGTTCTCCGTCGTGGCCATGCCCTTGTCGGCGGACAGAAAGAGCTTCTCCCACAGCTCGGTGTTCTCTGCCTGGATGGCGTTCTCCTGTGCCATCAGCTCATCGTACAGCGCTGCCGCCTCCTCGGCGGTCTGCGGCTCCTTGTCCGTGTCCTCATTCCTCTCCGCTTGCTTCGCGCCGCAGGCGACCGTACCGGCGGCCAGCACCAGCGCCAGCAGCAGTGTGATGATTTTCTTTGCGTTCATTTTGTTTCCTCCGTTTTTAATTCATTTGCCGTTTTTAATTCATTTGCAGGTTCTTTTTTACCGTCTCCAAAGCCGTAGCGGAAGCTGACGGCGCTGGTAGGACAGGCGCGGACGCACATCCCACAACGGATGCACTCGGTATGGTTGGGCGTCTTTGTCACGTCCACATCCATTTTGCAGGCCTTGGCGCATTTCCCGCAGGAGACGCATTTGCTCCTGTCTACCTTCATCTGGAACAGAGATACCCTGTTGAACAGCGCGTAAAACGCACCCAGCGGGCACAGCCACTTGCAGAAGGGCCGGTAAAATACGATACTCAGTACGATCACTGCCAGCAGAATACTGAATTTCCAGGTAAACAGGCTGCCCAGCGCCGCCCGGATGCCGGAATTGGCAAGGGACAGCGGAATGGCGCCCTCCAGCACGCCCTGGGGGCAGAGGTACTTGCAGAAGAAGGGGTCGCCCATGCCCACGTCGTTCACAAGGAATGCCGGCAGCAGAAAGACCATCACCAGCAGAACGGCGTACTTCAGGTATGTCAAGGGCTTCAGCTTCTTTGTGGAGAGCTTCTTTGTGGGGATCTTATGCAGCAGCTCCTGAAACCAGCCGAAGGGACACAGAAAGCCGCAAATAAAGCGCCCCAGCAGAACTCCCAGCAGAATGAGAAAACCTGTGATGTAATAGGAAAAGCTGAATTTGGACGAGCCTACCACTGCCTGAAACGCTCCGATGGGGCAGGCGCCGGAAGCCGCCGGACAGGAATAGCAGTTCAGCCCCGGCACACAGACGGTTTTCCCCGCGCCCTGATACAGTCCGCCCTTGAGGAAATTCGGCAGGTGCAGGTTGGTCAATAGGGCTGCCCCCGCCTGTATCCAGCCCCGAAGGCGGGACAGGGCCTGTGATACATTTGAAAACTTCTTACCCAATGCCCACACACTCCAGACATAATTTGATGGCCTTGCTCAGTACCGACGCCGCCTCGCCCCGCCAGACGCCGAAGCACAGCATGGCGGCTCCCGCCAGCAGCAGCGTGACTTGCGCCGCCTTTTTTCCGTGGTTCAATTTTCATCACCCTTCCTGTTTTCTGCTGCCATCATAGTACAAAAGAGTTAAAGTCTCTGTTAAGAACGGAAATTTTGCGCAAACATTATTTGCTTTTGCGATAATAATGAACAAGGTGGAATTTTATCATCGCCTCGCTGGAGATGCAAGGCTTCGGCCGTGTTCTCTATCAAGCTTACGAAACGACGTGAGGTGCCGTTATGAAAATGAAGGGCAAGCCGCAGGCGAAGCAATACGTCATCTACTCCCGCAAGTCCAAGTTCACCGGCAAGGGCGAGAGCATCGAGAACCAGATCGAGCTGTGCCGCCAGTACATCGCCATGCACTTTGGCGAGGAAGCGGCGGAAAACGTGCTGG
>ERZ1027237.734-NODE-734-length-16739-cov-8.766902_pt1 | contig 16739 bp, 10 predicted proteins | sample MGYA00519264_ERZ1027237 | MGnify/ENA primary metagenome ERZ1027237 (study PRJEB26926, sample SAMN06164640) | human gut metagenome | biome: ENVO:00009003; feature: ENVO:2100002; material: ENVO:00002003 | host: Homo sapiens | place: USA | collected 2012 ...
ACTTCAAGCCCTGCTCCGCCATCATTATCATCACGGCGGTGGCCTTCGGGCCGGAGGCGGGCTTTCTTACCGGCGCGCTGACCGCCTTTGTCAGCAACTTCATTTTCGGACAGGGACCGTGGACGCCGTGGCAGATGTTCACCTGGGGACTGGTGGGCTTTCTGGCGGGTATTCTGCAAAATGCCGGCGTATTCAAGGGCAGAAGCCGCCGTCACTTTGCGGCGCAATGGTGGGACAGGCTGTGTCCGGAGAATACCAACCGGGGCGATTTGCTGCATTTTGTGCGGCAGCTTACCGACCACGCGCCCCTGCGGCTCTGCCTGTATGGTTTCCTGTCCGGCTTTCTGTACGGCTGGATCATGAACCTGTATTTCATCATCGGCTACGTCAGCCCCATCACCTGGCAGACGGTAGGCGCGGCCTATCTATCCAGCTTTTTCTTCGACTTCTGCCACGGGCTGTGTACGTTTCTGGTGCTGTGGGCGCTGGGCGACCCATGGGTACGGAAGCTGGAGCGCATCAAGATCAAATTCGGCCTGACGGCGGAGGAGCGGAACTATGTGCTGCCGCCCTCCACATTTGAGATAGCGAGAGAGAACTATGAGTGAACGAAAAACGATCATCAGGACGGTGGGGCTGAAGAAGCACTACACCGTTGGCGGCAACACGGTCCGTGCGCTGGATGGCGTGGACATGTCCGTGCTGCAAGGCGAATTTGTCTGTGTCGCAGGCCGCAGCGGCTCCGGTAAGTCCACCATGCTGAATATGCTGGCAGGTCTTGAGCCGCCCACGGAGGGGGAGATCATTGTCCGAGGCAAGCATCATTTGGAGGCTATGGACGAGGAGCAGCGGACAAGGTTCCGCCGCCGCTATATTGGCTTTGTGTTCCAAAGCTACAACAACCTACCCCAATACACGGCGCTGGAGAATGTGGCGCTGCCGCTGGCCATCCGGGGCGTACCGGAGGATGAACGGAACTGGCTGGCGTGGCAGGCCCTGAGCCGCGTGGGACTACGCGGGCATGTAGATCACCGGCCTGCGGAGCTGTCAGGCGGTCAGCAGCAGCGCGTCAGCATCGCCCGCGCCATCATCACTGAGCCGTCCATCGTGCTGGCGGACGAGCCAACCGGCAACCTGGACACCCGGACCGGCCAGGAGGTCATGGAGCTTTTGTGTGAGATATTCCGGGAACGGAATACCACCTTTATCCTCAGCTCCCATGACCCGCAGATGGAGCGTTATACGGATCGTACCGTCCATTTCAGCGACGGAAAGATAGAGACAGAGAATCAGCACATCGGAGAGGAGACCAGACAGTGAAAAAAGAAACAGCAAAACGGGTGATTGCCCTGTTGATCTGCGTATGGATGACGGTATCCATGCTTCCCACCGTCGCAATGGCAACAGAAGGCGCAGACGCTTACACCAACGGCGATGACAGCGGCGTGACCGCGCTGGACGACGAGAGCGGCGGTATTCCGGTAGAGGACGAGAAGCCCAACACGGATATCAAGGTCATACCCAGCGACGCCAACGCCCTGATCCTGATGGATACCGGCGCACAGTCCCCCCAAGGCGTTCCCGGTCAGGTGGTGAAGATCGTGCTGCCGCTGGCGGTCAACAAGGAGTACCTGCCCAGCGAGAAATACATGCTGCGCAACATCAACATCTATCCCGATGTGCCTACCGACGCCAGCGTGTCCAACTGGCCCTTTGAGCTGATCTATGCCAGCGATGTGCAGCACTTAAAGGATATGTCCTACAACTCCACGGCGGAGGCGTGGTTCGAGTTCAAGATCAGCGAGTTCGCCAGCAAGGGACGCTATGCCGTGCCCTTTAAGATCAACGCCACCGTGTGGCGGGAGGATGCCGTGAACGGCACCACTATCACCGAGGACGTGACCTTCAAGGTCAGTGCCTATGTGACCGTTACCGACAACGGCAATATGTCCGGCGTTACCACCGCCTTCGGCAGCCTTCAGGTGGCGGGTACCAACGCGGGCGGCTCCTATACCGTGCCTACCGGCACACCCAATCAGACTATCTCCATGCGGATCCCCGTGATCAATGTGGGCGGCACCCTGACCAGCGTGACGGTCTATCCCGTGGTGTCCGCCGCGCTGGACGAGTTCCCCTTTGTGATCGACTCCACCAATTTGGGCAAGTATTTCGACTACTGGGCCAGCGGAGAGGTGAAGTATCTGGACTACACCTTCACCGTGTCGCCCTTTGCCACCTCCGGCAATAAGTCCATTAAATTCAAGGCCAACTATTTCGAGAACAGCGCCCCTGCGGAGGGCTCCTTCTCCACGCAGTTTACTGTGATCGACGGCTATGACGCCTCCGCCATGTCGGTGATGGTGCAGAGCTATAAGCTGTATGTGGACGATACTGAGGTATCCGGCCTGATGGCAGGCGAGGAGACGGAGCTGCGCCTGACCCTGATCAACAATTCCAAGTATGACACGGCCAAGAAAATCATCTCCAGCCTGGTATTCACCAATTCCCCCGGTCTGACGCTGTGCGTAGGCGGCACGGATACCGCCTATGCCGACTCCATCAAGCCGGGCGGCACGACGATCCTGAAATACAAGATCATGGCCAAGCAGGACGCGGAGGTTGGCCCCGCCATGCTGGGCATCAATCTGACCTATGAGACCACCGAGGCGGTGGCCGGTAAGGCGGCGCAGAACATCATGCTGCCGGTCAGCCAGAAGATGGATGTTCTGGCCGGTACGCCGGAGGTGTACGGCACACTCAGCAAGGATAAGGAAGCTACCATCTCCGTGCCGCTGACCAACATGGGCCGCGCCAAGGCTATGAATATCCGGGTGCTGGCCACGGACGGCATGACCGCCTCCACCCCCTGTTATGTGGGTGACCTGCTGGCAGGCGGCTCCACCAGCGCCGATGTAACGGTGGGCTTCTCCAAAATCGGCGCGTTTGTGGGTAAGATGATCCTCCAGTATGAGGACGCCAACGGCGAGACGTATTCTCAGGACATCTCCGTGCCGCTGAGCGTGGCGGAAAGCTCTGCGGATACAGATGCCAACAGCGTCAACGCAAATAAAGACGGCACAGGCAGCCGCTGGTGGCTGTGGCTGCTGATAGCGATCCTTGCGCTCATCCTGATCGGCATTGTGGTCTATGTCATCATCCGCTATAAGCGCGGCGAGATCGGGCCCGGTGCCGAAAACACCGCTGCCTTGGACGATTTTGACGACGACTTTGACGCAGACGGCGGCGCACCGGGCATCGGGGAGAAGCCGCTGACCTACGACGGAAGCAATAAGGACGGGAATGTATGAAGCCAAAAGACCTGTTTCGCTACGGCTGCACCAACCTGTTCCGGCGAAAGACCCGCACGGCGCTGACAGCCCTGTCCATGGCGGTGGGCGTCATGTGTATCGTGGTGCTGATCTCCGTGGGTCTCGGATATGAACAGGCATACCGCGAGAGCATCGAGGCATTGGGCAGCCTGACAAAGATCGATGTGACGCCTGCCACCGGCGATTACGGGCGCAAGGCACTGCTGAACGACAAGGCACTGGAGGCGTTCCGGGGCATCGACGGTGTGGAGGCGGTAACGCCGGTCTATCAGCAGTCCGCCTACATCGTGTCCGGCAACTATGTGAACATGGTGCGCGTCTACGGCATCGACATGACCACGGCGGAGCGTTTCATGCTGACGCCGGAGCGGGGCGTTATGGCCGAGGACGGTACGCGCCTGCATCCGGAGGTGCTGTTCACCGACGACGTGGCGGCTGGTCTTGCCAACAAGGCCAAGGACTGGGAACTGGCGGTGGACGAGAACGGCAACGCCCTGATCGACCTACTGGAGGTGCCTGTCCGCATGACCTTCGATTCCTCCAGCCTGACCGGCGAGCCGAAGGCCGACACCGACGGACGGGCACTGCCCTCCAGTAACCTCTATACCCTGCGGGTGACAGGCATCTGCTCCACCCTGAACAACAACTTCGCCACCGCCGCGTTCATGTCCTTCGACCGCTTGCAGGAGATGACGCAGGCCAACGCCAATTACATGGGTGCGACTACCCAGACTAAAACAGCGGAGGAGAAGGCCAACGGTCCTACCTACGACTTGGTTTGGGTCATGGTCAAGAACGTCAACGACGTGCAGCGTATTGTCAAGCTGATCCGGGACACGGGGCTGAACACCTATTCGCTCAACGATATGCTGGAGACGGTACGGACACAGTCCCGGCAGATCCAGGGGATGTTGGGCGCGCTGGGCGGTATCGCTGTCCTGATCTCCGCCATCTGCGTGGCAAACACCATGATGATGTCCATCACGGAACGGACGCGGGAGATCGGCGTGCTGAAGGTGCTGGGCACCGTTCGCAGCGACATCTTCAAGATGTTTCTCTCGGAGGCACTGATCGTAGGCGTGATAGGCGGCGCGGCAGGCTTGGTGCTGAGCTTTATCGCCAAGTGGCTCATACCGGTGATCTTCGCGTCCCGTGAGCTGCGGTGCGTGCTGCCCTGGTGGCTGGCGGTCTGCGGCGTGGTGTTCGCAGGCGCGGTAGCCATTGCCGCCGCGTGGATGCCCGCCCGCAAAGCGACGCTCATCAGCCCCAACGAGGCTATCCGCTCTGAGTGAGGTAACGATATGAAAAAGACAACACAAAACGTAAGAGGCTCGCTGCGCCGTGTGCTGACGCTGCTGCTGGCACTGGTAATGACCCTTTCTCTGACGGCGCAGGCTTTCGCAGCAGTTGGTACTTGGCCGGCCACCGGTACGGCCAGCGGTGACAGGTATTTGCAGAATAGCGGTACCTTCTATAATGGCAATGCAGTAATTGCCCCTAAAAATAGCGATTTTGGTGGGTTCATCAATGTCTATAGTGTGCCAAAAGGTGCTGACGCAAGTGCGTATATGATGACACCAACTACCATCGACTTTGGTGACCTGAAAAGTTCAAAGGATAATAAAGCTGATATAGTACTTAACAATTCTTATGATTTTTCAAGGCCGATTCGCTATAACCTTACTGCAGCAGATGGACGGACATTCCCAGTCTATACCTTTGCAGCGGAGGCTACCAGTAAGGAAACGTGGACAGAAGCGAATACCCAGGAACTGCTGGGTATGGCGGAGCTGTTCGCGGATACCTATCATCAGCTCTATCTTGTAATAGATAAGATCAATGCGGCAAAGACCAATATCGGCGCGTATCATCCGGCCAATGCGGATATGCTCGGCACACTGGGATACTGGCTAGGCATGGATACAGCCTTTTATGACGACGATACTGTCGGCATGGGAGGCAACCGTCTCTTTGACTCCTATGAAGCAAAGTGGCGTGCGGGCGGCGAGGAGGCCGTTCAGTTCATGCGGGAATATCTGCAAAAGTATATTGCTAAAAAAGGCTATAGTCAGGTCAGCCCCGCTGCTCTGCGGATCATCTATAAGAAGATCGTTCCTGAATATCTTTCCTACGTTGAACAGAATCGCATCAAGGAGCCGGTCATTGACCGGGTGACCATCGGCGGCTCTGTGGGCAGCATCGATGCCGCAGCCCGCACGGTGACGGTAAAGCTGCCGGAGAATATAGACCGTTCCAAATTAACAGTGGATGTCGAGGTAGGAACCGGACTGATCGCCAATTCGGTGGCAGGCTCTGTGACGCAGGGAACGCTGGCCTATCAGGTAACGCCCTATGATCCGGCCTATGGCACCAGGTACAGCGCTTTGGGCGCCACATGGAGCATCCTCATCGAAACGGGTACGCCGGACAATCTGGTCACCTCCTTCGCCGTTACCGCCAAGGATGGCAAGACCCGGTACGCCAAAATCGACGAAGCCACTAAGACGATCTTCCTGAACCTGCCGGAGGGCACCGACCTGAGCGCTATCACGCCGGTTATCACGCATACAGGCACGGCGACCAGTATGGACAGCGGCTCCTTTGATTTCACCAATTCCGAGACGACGCCCCTGACGCTGACGGTGACCAACAGCAATTTTGACCTGCGGACAGAATACAAGGTGACCATCACCGCCAGAAAGTCCTCAGAGAATTACATCACCGCCTATAAGCTGGGCGACGCGGAGGGCGTGATCGATGGCGACAATATCGCCATTACCATCCCTTACGCCATGGACCTGGCTGCCGTGGAGCCGGAGATCGCCAGGTCCGAGTTCGCGTCGCTTACCGCACCTGCCGCGTTGCAGGAGGGCAAAAACACCTACACCGTTACCGCCGAAAACGGCAAGGTGCGTACCTATACGGTGACCATCACCCGCACGGCGGTGGCAAGAGGCAGACAGATACTGTCCTTCACCTATGGCGCGGCGGCAGGCGTGATCGATCAGGTGAATGGTACGATCTCACTGGCGCTGCCCGCCGGGACAGGCACCACCTTTGCGCCGACCATCCGCGTATCAGATTTCGCCACGGTCACACCGGCCTCCGGCGAGACGCAGGATTTCAGCAAGCCGGTAATCTATAAGGTCACGGCGCAGAACGGCTCCACCAATACCTATACCGTCACTGTAACAGTTTCCCAGGAGCAGGTGGAGAACCCCTACAAGGCCGATATGGAGTCGCTGGTGCAGAAGATCACCACGCGGTACAGCCGGACAACGGCAGGCGCGTGGGAGGACTGGGAATGGATGAACCTGGGCTTCTCCCAGAAGAAGCTGGGTAATCTTGACGACGGGTTCTCCATCGCGGAGTGCATCAAGCGGCTGGACACCACCACCAATGTGGCCATGACCAACATTGACCGCAAGATTATGACCCTGACGGCCCGCGGCATCGACTGTACCAAGCTGTCCAAGTACAACAACGGTGAACCCTTTATTGACGCCAAGGGCAACGAGGTGGACGACTTTGTTTCCATCCTCTATAACTACAGCGGCGGTTGGACTATCAACGGCCCCATCTTCGCACTGATTGCCCTGGATATGGGCAACTACACCATTCCTGAAAATGCCCTGTGGACGCGGGACAAGCTGCTGGAGACAATTTTGACCCATAAGTACCTGTCGGACGGCTTTGGCCTGGACATGGTGACCATGCTGATGCAGTCCATCGCGCCCTATCAGGATGATCCGGTCTACGGAGAGCGGGTCACGGCTAAGCTGTGGGAGGGCTTTGGCATCGTCATGGACAGCTTCGGCACCGACCCCTTTGACAATCCCTTCGGCGTACAGTGGGGCGGCGTGTATACCTCTGAGGGCGCGTCCCAGATCATCTGCGCTCTTTCCGCTATGGGTGTTGACGTCCACACGGATGTGCGTCTCAATAACGGAAAGGACAGCGTGCTGACCTCGTTCCTCAACTACGCCGACTTTGACGAGGGCTATTTTGCCCACAGCAACACGACACCCAAGAATGCCATGGCCACCTATCAGGGCTGCTATGCCACACAGTGGTATCTGGGCTTCCTGAAGGGCGGCGGCGCGGGGCATCCCTATTCCCTGTATTATCATCGCTTCGATTTCTCCCGTAAGCTGTCCACCGAGGCGGACATTACCTCCTTTACACTGGAGGGCAAGCAGGGCGTGTTTACCACGGAGGGCAGAGACAACATCATCACCGTGACCCTGCCTGCCGGTACGCCGCTGAACGACATGCACCCGCAGCTTCAGCTGTCTGACTATGCCACGATCCTTGCACCGGATCTTACCGGCGGCATCACCTTTGTGAAGGATACCAAGACCGCCTTCACCGTGCAGGCGGAGGACGGCAAGACCACCAAGACCTACTATGTGGTAGTCAAGCTCTCGGATGAAGAAAAGCCCTCCGGCGCGGAGATCTACACCGATACCATTATGCTGAAGGACGCCAATATCCTGCGGGATCTGGACATTCTGGGCAAGAATATCACCGCTGGCACGGACAGCACGGATATTGAGCTGCTGCTTGACGCAGGAAAGGACACCTCAAATCTGATGATCTACGCCCGCCTCTCCTATGGAGCCACTGCCTCGCCGGCACTGGACGGGAAGAAGGGCATGAACCTGTCGGACTGGACGACCTTCACCATCACTTCCGGCGACGGGACGAATACCCGGACGTACCGCATCAAGGCCACGGCACGGACGCAGGCGTCTATCTCCGCCTTCAGCCTTACCATCGGCGGCACGGTCTATGAAGGTGTTATCGACGACAAGGCCAACACAATTACCGTGTCCGGTGTGGATGACAGCAATCTGTCAAGCACCTCCTTCGCACCGGATGTGACGCTTGGACCGGAGACGCTGGTCTGCTCTCCTGCCCCCGGTCTGGCGCAGGACTTCTCCCGCACGGTGCAGTATATCGTGGCGGGTAATGAAAAGGTGCTGTCCCGCACCTACACCGTCTCCGTGCTGAATAAGGCGGGTAAGCTGATCTCCGGCAGCGGCGGTGGAGGCGGCAGCGATCCTGTAACGCCGGCCACCGGCGCGAAGATCACGGCCTTTTCCGTGCTGGGCGTGGACGGCGTCATCAACCAGAGCGTAGGTACTATCACCGTAACGCTGCCTGCCGGTACGAACGTGACGGCGGTAGCCCCCTCCGTTACCGTGACGGCGGGCGCGGTGGTCAGCCCCGTGTCCGGCGAGGTGGTGAACCTTACCGCTCCGGTGGTCTACACCGTGACGCTGGGCGAGGAAACCAGCCGCTATACCGTCACCGTGACCTTCGAGCGCAGCGTTTCCCAGCAGCTTTGGGACGAGCTGGGCAACAACTCGGATGTGGCGGATCACCAGACCAGCCACACCAAGCGGGATTGGAGCTGAGTGCCATGAGGAAAAGAAAAACTGTATTTCTATTGCTGGCATGCCTGCTGCTGACGCTGGCGGCGGGCTGCGGGAAAGCACCCCAGCAGCCGCAGGAGCGCAGCAAGTGGGACATCCTTTCCGCCAAGTGCGGCGAGGCGGACTGCACCGTGTCCGTCACCAAGAACTGGGGCGGGCAGGAAACGGGGCTGAGCTGTGTTGTGTTCATCCCTCCCACGGAGGGCATGGACATGACCGCCGTCCCGCTGACGCTCCGGCTATCCGAGGGCGCGACGCTGGACGAGACTGAGCCGTGCATCGTATCCGCTGACGGCACTTCTCTAATCGTTGATCTAACGGTTCTTGAACCGTGCATCACCGTGCAGAACGAGGGCTATACCCGCACCTACTGCCTGCGGCTCAAGGAGGCGATGGGATGAAGCGTACAGTATACTTGCTGATCGCCGCGCTGAGCGTAAGTCTGCTGCTGGGCGGCTGTGGCCAGAACAGTGACCCGCTGGCTATCCGGGAGTTCATCATCGGCGACAGCATCGGCACGGTGGAACAGCGCGGCAGCGGCAAGGACGCGGAATACGTCATCTGTATCACACTGCCGATAGAAACGGATTTCCAGAACTGCACAGCCAACATTACGCTGGCGGACGGCGCGTCCGTCAAAGGCGATAGTCCCTGCCTGAAGGCAGATTTGGGCGGCCGCATGGTGCTGGATCTGACGCTGGAACATCGGGATCTGATTATAGAGAATGGGTCAAGCAGCCGTTCCTACGGCTTTGAAATAGGGCTGAGCCGGTAACGGCTCATGATAGAAAAGAGGTGATGCATGGGATTACGGCGTTCCCTGCGCAGAAGAGATCAACAAAAAATTAACAGAAGGAGAACGAACATGAAAATGACGAAGAAGATCACCGCATTGTTGTTGGCTCTCGTTATGGCGCTGTCTCTCAGCACCATGGCATTTGCCGACGGCACCACGACGACCACGACCGGGAAAGTAACCCGCACGACCGTCAATTCCATTGACGCCGTGTCCTCCGTCACCATTGGCGGCACCACCGCCTATTATGAGAAGGACAGCAATACCGGCGACCAGATCTATATCCGCGCCATGGTGGCCGGCGGCTCCGAGTATGGCCTGAAGAGCACCGACGTGGTGATCAACCTGAGCAATGCCGGCGCCACCATCAACGGCGACCTTGCCTTCACGGGTGCGGGCAATGTCCGCACGGCGACGAATGTGAACCTGCTCAACAAGGTCTATACCGTGATCATCAGCACCTCCGAGGGCGGCGTCACGACCAGCAAGACCTATAAGCTGGCTGCCGGCTTGCCCAATGGTGTTGTTGCCATTGCCCCCAACGACCCCCTGCGCATTACCGCACTGAAGTTTGGCACTGTGGATGCCACGTTCACTGGAACCAACGTGCAGAACCCCTTCATGGGCAACACTCTGGTAAACACGGAAAACAAGTGGACCTTCGTGAATTACAAGGCAGATGCTACGGCTACTGCAACAATCACTGACCGTAAGAACGTTGCGGCAAATCTTACTATTCCTACAGGTATGACTGCTTCTGGCGGTTGCCTGGGTACGACCAGTGTAGTCGGCAATGGTAGAGTAAGGAGCCTTACTCTGAATCTCAGCGATCCGTCCACATTTATGAATGTTACGGTAAATGGCGAAACTCGTAAGTATTATGTGTTTGTGACCGACCCTGGTACGTTCAAAGTGAAGTATGGTATCGACTTTACCGAGGCTATGGCTGATTCCCACTATACCGGCGATGTAGCGACTGCGGTGAATAATCTGTATTCCCAGGCCAAGGAGTATTTTGGTGTTGCCGACAATCAGACTTGTGGCGCTTATGGCGAGATCATTGTCAATTCCGGCGAGACCGTGATGGATATCATGCACAAGTTTGCTGTCAAGTACAGCTATACTTCCGAGGTCCCCGAAGGCTGCACTTATATGGCGACTCTGAACGGTGTCGGTGAGTTCACCTTCGGCAATATGTCCGGCTGGATGTATACCGACGGCCCCTCCTGGACCAGTGATGGTAAGGCTGACTATACCAAGTGGAGCACTCCCGCTGTAGGCGGCGCCAGCTATACCCTGACTGCAGGTGACACCATCTGCTGGTTCATCTGCTGCAACTACACGCATCATCCTTGGGGTTGATTAGCGGGCCAAACGTAGAGAGCGAATAGAGTGGTAAGGGCGGGGCTTTCCGCCCCGCCCTTACCCTGCTCAGAACTGGAGAACAAATATGAACAGAGTAAAGCGCGTATTGGTTTGCTGCTTGCTTGTCGTGTTGTGCCTTGGAATGGTTTCTTTTGTCCCAGCATATGCTGAAACAGAATTATTCACCATTAAGGATAAAAGCGGAAACTGTTACGTTCCCGTAGCCACGGATATTAATGTTAAAGATACGCTCGGAGTAGACAAGGTATATTGTCTCTGGGTTCCTGAAGAGACAGGGGCATTAACGATTGAAACTTCTAACTTCAGCCGTGCTCAGTGCTTTTGCGCAACATCTCCGCTAACGTGTACGGAAGAAAGCGGAAAAATGATCGTATCAGTCGGCAGCGGGCACGACCCGAATAGCTGTTTGGCTGGCGTGGCTGATACCTACCCTGGTGCGAATGCTTATATTGACGAAGCGTCTGCTGTAGAGAGAATCTGTGTTGAGCTCGTTGGAGAGACAACGGTTGATATACTTATTCAGCGGGGCGGGAAAAAACTGATTGCTGATCCGATACCGTTCACCATTAAAGATGGAAGCGGAAACAGTTACGTTCCCGTAGCCACGGATATTAATGTTAAAGATACGCTCGGAGTAGACAAGGTATATTGTCTCTGGGTTCCTGAAGAGACAGGGGCATTAACGATTGAAACTTCTAACTTCAGCCGTGCTCAGTGCTTTTGCGCAACATCTCCGCTAACGTGTACGGAAGAAAGCGGAAAAATGATCGTATCAGTCGGCAGCGGGCACGACCCGAATAGCTGTTTGGCTGGCGTGGCTGATACCTACCCTGGTGCGGATGCTTATATTGACGAAGCGTCTGCTGTAGAGAAAATCTGTGTTGAGCTTGTTGGAGAGACAACGGTTGATATACTTATTCAGCGGGGCGGGAAAAATCCTCAAGATGATGTTACACCACCTGTGATCACATTGGCCGATAACGGCGTAGAACGTACAAGCGATGCTACCGCCACCATCAGGTTTACCTCCAGCGAAGCTGGTACGGTTTACTATTCACTCGTTTCTGCCGATGCTGTGGACACGTCCGCCACTGGTACGACGATGGTCAGCGGCGATAATACATTGGATATTGTCGGACTGACTACTGGAGAGGCGAAGGTTTATATTAAGGCAAAAGACGCTTCGGGGAATGTTACCGAGTCCGTTCTGGAAGTTACGGTTCCGGCCTATGTGCCTACGTATGAGGTCCTATTAACATCGATTACTCCTGCAATGTATAATCAAGGATATCGCTATGTCAGTGCGACAGCGGCCGGACTTCCGTTAAAGTCAAATGATGATCCATACATGTGCATATATAAGGGAGCACAGGCAGGACAAACGGTCAAGGTCACGCTTCTCATTCCGGAGGCCGATAAGGAACTCGAATCGATTTCCCTGACTACGAATGACGGGAATAATACGCCGATCGACGTGACAGTTGACGGCACAGAGAACAGTTTCAGCTTTACCATGCCGGCGGCCAATGTACGTGTAGATAGTTTTACCATCAAAGACTCCGTTGTAGTAAGGTATAACTTGAAAGCAGACGTTTCCCTGCTGTACGAAAATCTCGAAGATTTAGCCGGAAATCGCCAAGGCACAGTGACCTTCACCGATGCCGACAGAGTAACGCTGGTGCAGGCCAAGCCTCGTCAGCAGGTAACCGTGACCGCCGATCCGAAACCGTATACGGCGGGTGATATGTTCAAGCGGGAATTTGTGCGCTGGAAAGTCATTGATGGCATCGAGGTCAGTCCCGAGGATCAGATGAAACCGTCCTTCACTTTTGAGATGCCGGAAAACGATGTCTATTTGTTTGCGGAATTCAAAAATGTCGGAACGGAGATCACCTGGGGCACAAAAATCGACAATGTCATCGGCAATGTGACGAGAGTTAGTCTGTCAGGAGTTGCCAGCGAGAGAAGCCCCTTTACTTTTGCCGAAGGTGCAGAGTTGGGTGCTGTCCCGTTGGGAGAGGACTGGTGGTACCGGTACGAGTTCACCGGCTGGACAGTGACACGCGATGAAGAGGTATTGACAGATGTAGATACTTCTCAGTTAGTTAGTGACGACCGTCCCGAAGGGACTTTCGGCTATGCGACATGGGCGCACTTTAGTGTGAGCGGCAAGAAAATGACTGTCATGGCCAACTTCCATGAGCGTACTTTCGCCGGTGTGACCGTCGAAGCCAGCCCCGCCACCATGGGCAGTGCTGCCGTCTCTGTGGGCGGCGACCCCACCACAAACATCCCTGTGGTCTACGAGGGACAGACCGTCACCCTGACCGCCACACCCGGCGAACGCTATATGCTGAAAGGCTGGGAGGTCAAGGATGCCGATAACAAGGATGTGACATACAAGGTTGCGGAGGATGTTGTCAACGTTGCCACCTTCACCATGCCTGCCACCGGCAAGGACATCACCGCAAAGGCGATCTTTGAAGTCGATCCCAACAATGCCAGCACCGCCTGCGTGCTGGAGGATGTGGAACTGGCCATCCCCAGCGCCACGGTATCGAGAGAGGGCAGTAAAATTACGATCACCCTGCCCGCCGGTACGGACACCAGCAAGCTTGCTGATGCCATGCTGAAGTTCACCGTTTCCAAGTATGCGGATATCATTCGGGCCGGTGATGATGCGGCGTGGCCCGCCGCGGGTAAGGCCTGCGGCATGGAGCTGGATAAGGCCGTCACCTTCACCGTCCGCTCTGAAAAGAACCTGATCGGCAAGGATGAAACTGCCAAAGCGGACTACAAGGTGACCATCACCGTGGCCAAGAGCTCCGCGAAGGACATCACCGCCGTCAAGCTGTTGAACGCCGATAAGTCCGTGATCGCTGAGGGCAAGCTCAACGGTACGACGTGGACGATCACACTGCCCCCTGACACGGATAAGGCGTTGATCAATAAGATCGGCACTTCTACGGATGTCTTTATGCAGATCAACTACACCGGTGTGTCTCTGGCACAGGCAGAAGGCTATGACGATGCCACTGGTATCATCGGCAAATGGTCCTCCGGCAATGTCATGTGCGGCATCAGCCCCAACAGCAGCAAAACTTTCACCGTCACTGCCGAGGATGACAGTACCAAGACCTACACGGTGGAGATCAAGTACACCGCCCCCAATGCCCCCACCCTGTCCGGCGGCTCCGCCACTCGCAGCAGTAAGACTGCCGCAACGGTGAAATTTACCTCCAGCGAGGCGGGCAACTACTTCTACCAGGTGGTGGATCACGGTGCGGCAGTGCCTACGGTGGATACCAGCAAGAGCGGCACATCTGCCGTCAAGGGTGAGAACACCATCACCCTCAGCAATCTGACCGAGGACGCCCGTGACATCTACATCGTGGTCAAGAACGCCTCCGGCGGTGAGAGCGCAGCCCTGAAGGTGGAGATCCCCGCCTACGGCAGCGGCAGCGAAACGCCGGATACCGGTAAGTTTACCATCACTATTAACGCACCCAAGGGCGGCACCATTACCACCAACCGCACCAAGGCGGATAAGGGCGATGAGATCATCGTCACTGTGAAGCCTGACAGCGGCTATCAGATGGTGGAGGGTTCCCTGACCTATTCGCTGGCGGTGGCAGGTGGTGAAACGGTCAAGATCACCGGTAACCGCTTTATTATGCCTGCAGGCAATGTGACCATCACCTGCAAGTGGGAGACGGCCACCACGACGGCCAAGGGCATCACCAGCTTCTCCATCAACGGTGTGGCCGGTGCGGTGAACAACAGCACCAATACCATTACCATCACCATGCCCCGCGGCACAGATGTGACGAAGCTGACCCCGGTTATCGCCACCAACGGCGTCAAGTCCTTGACGCCCGGTAACGGTGAGACGGTGAACTTCACCAATGCCGTGACCTACACCGTCGCCATGGAGGATGGCAGCAGCAAGACCTATACTGTCACGGTCTACGTGGACAAGGGGACGCTGGCCGATCAGTTCTGGGATAAGCTGACGGACTTTGCCAATCAGGTTCCCTGGTGGCAGTATGCCGAAAAACAGCAGAGCACCAGCAAGTACCCCAAGTATTGGTAAGTAGTTTTCTCTACGCAAGGGAGGCTGTCGGCAACGCCGGCAGCCTCCTTCTTATTTTCCATCCTTTGCAGCCACGAACCAGCGGCCTTTTTCAAACCAGAGATAACTCTCCCTGCCCCGTATGCGGCAGGTATATCTCTCTCCCACGCCGCCTACACTTTGGCAGGCTGCGCGGCGCACGTCCAGTACCTTGTCGATATGATATCTGCGCATTTCGTCAAACTCGATCTCGATAGGACGCATCTTCCCGTTGGCGTCAAAATGCACCGTCACCGGCACATACTTCTTTTCAAGTTCCATGGATATTCCCCCTATCCTGCGAAGTAGCCTATCGGATGCACGGTATGGTCATCCTTGGGATTGATGCAGCCCAATGCCGGGTCAGACATGGTGATGGCGCGGCGCACACTCATATAGCCATATCGCTGCCGCAGCCTGTCCACGGCTACGTCGATTTGTTCCCACGCGCTCCGACGCCTATCGTTATCAAAAAGCGACGTTTGTATACCAATAGCCGCATCTACCAGATCGGTGCCGCGCACACCGATGCTGCGTATCGGCGCTATCCATGAATAGCTGCGACGGAACAAGTCGAACGCCACTTCTGCGATCTCCGCACTGGAGCAGGTGGGAACTGCCAGTTTCTTTTGCCGGCAGTACCAATGCAGCTCCGTATCCCGGACAGCAACTTCGACCACCGTACACTTTGATGCCAGCTCCCGCATTCTGCTGGCTACACTTTCCGCCAACAGATACAGCATGAGACGCACATCATCGTCGCTCACCAGATCGCGCGGCGTGGTGGCGCTGTTGCCTACCGATTTTATGGCACGGATATGATCACTGCGCTGCACAGGCGATACATCAAGCCCGTTGGCGAAAGTGTGCAGCACCAGCCCCATTTTCCCCAGCTTGTATTCCAAAAGCTTCGGCGACGCCTCTGCAAGCTGCCCAATGGTATATATCCCAACACTGCGCAGCTTGCGCTCGGTGGCAGGGCCAACATAGAGAAGGTCGGCTGCCGGCAACGGATAGACGAGTTCTTTATAGTTATCCCGCTCAATGCGGGTGATGGCGTCCGGCTTTTTGTAGTCGCTGCCCATCTTCGCTGTGATCTTATTATCTGAAACGCCGATGCTGGCGGTGATCCCCAACTCAAACTTGATCCGCTCGCTGATTTCTTCAGCAATACGCATGGCCGAGCCGAACAGGCCGACGCTGCCGGTTACATCCAGCCAGCTTTCATCTAGGCCAAACGGCTCGATCCGGTCGGTGTATTTTTCGTAGATCTCACGGGCCATTTTGCTAAACCGGATATACTCCCCCATATCGGCAGGCAGCACCACCAGTTCAGGACAGACCTGCTTCGCCTGCCAGATAGCCATACCGGTTTTGACGCCTCGTGGCTTTGCTACATAGTTGGCAGTAAGGACGATTCCGTGACGGGCCTCCGGATCACCGCAGACTGCCACCGGCTTTTGACGCAGTTCAGGGCGCCGCTGACATTCCACAGATGCATAAAATGCGTTCATATCTACGTGTAGAATATGCCGTCCCATCTATCCGTCCTCCTCCCAGTTTTCTTAAACACCATAATAGAACATAAGTTCTATATACGCAAGAGGAAAATACTGCCGGCACAGCTCATGGCTGTCATTTTGACGACACAAAATATAGGAGGCATGTCTGTACAGTTC
>ERZ1027237.745-NODE-745-length-16669-cov-7.497171_pt1 | contig 16669 bp, 20 predicted proteins | sample MGYA00519264_ERZ1027237 | MGnify/ENA primary metagenome ERZ1027237 (study PRJEB26926, sample SAMN06164640) | human gut metagenome | biome: ENVO:00009003; feature: ENVO:2100002; material: ENVO:00002003 | host: Homo sapiens | place: USA | collected 2012 ...
AGCCGAGAATGATCACGCCCAGCGCCTTGATGATGCTGAAGATAAAATCGGAAAGGTTATTGACAATATCCAGCGGATCGCCGCCCGCCGCCATCGCAGGCGTAACGCAGCAAAGGCAGAGGGCAGCAGCCCCAGCCGCCGTCCAATAGCATTTTTTCACCTTACTCAGTCTTGTCGGGTTTGAAATCTTTTTCTTTTTCAGATAATTCATGTTCAGGTTCCTCCACGTCAATAAAATCATAATCGTCCAGTGATTTGAACGCATAGGGCAGGTCAGGCAGTGCGTAATCCGGCGCGCCCAGCGGCTTATGGATATAAGGCTTTGCCTTGCCGTCCGTCGTCAGCTTAATGTTGGGGTGTCGCTTGATGTTGTACTTTTTATCCAGCACGGGGTCTTCCCCGCGGATAAACAAGATCGCTTTATGGGTGTCCAATTTTCGTACCTCGTCAATGGTCATCAGGTCGCGGCCCGTCTGTTGGAAGTTGGTAGAGCTGGAACCGCTGCGCCCCTTCGTTTCCCCGCGTGTGCGGGTGGCGATGGTCTCCTTGCCCAGCAGCTTCACAATAAACTCCAACGAGGTCGGTTCGTTGCCGCCGCCGAGGAACAGCAGCGTGTCGCAGTTGCCGATGATGCTCTCCCATTCCTTTTCATACAGCGCCTTGATCTGCTGAATGTTCTGCACGATGATGTTCAGCCCGATATTGTAGCTGCGGCAGGTGGCAAGGATCTTTGGATAGCTCTCCGGCTGGGCCACATTCGCCCATTCGTCCTGAATGACACGCACGGGAACGGGCAGCCGTCCGTTGTACTTGGCATCCGCCCTGCGATAGAGTGCCTGAAAGCATTGAGTATAGAGCATTCCCACAAGGTAGTTCATGCTGCTGTCATCAACAGGAATCAGGCAAAAAATTGCTTTCTTTTTCTCGCCCAGACTTCCAAAGTCCATCTCATCCTTTCTTGTGATTTCGGCATACTGCGGGATATTGAAGGTCGCCAACCGAACTGCGGCAGTCACAACAATGGATTTCGCCGTCTTACCCGCTGCCTGCTTGAATATTGCATACTGCTTCACCGCAACATGGTTCGGCTGCTCCTCCTCCAAGGCTCGAAACAGCATATCCAGAGGGCTGCGGTACTGCTCATCTTCTTCCTTTACATCGGCAAAATTCATCATGTAGATCAAAGTCTCAAAGTTCTGTTCCTCCGAGGGTGCTTCGCTGACGAGATACAGCATAAGGGCCGAGTCCAGAGCGATCTCGCCCCGTTCCCAAAACGGATCGTTGCTGGAAGCGTTGCGGGGCGTGGTATTTTTGATGAGGTTATCAATGAGGGTCAGCACATCCTTTTCACTGTGAATGTACGAAAAGGGGTTGTATCCGTCGGACTGGCTGGGGTCGATCAGGTTGAACACCCGGACTTCATAGCCCAGCGCCACCAGTAATCCGCCCGCTGCCCGCAGCAGTTCCCCTTTGGGGTCGGTGATGAGGTAGGAACAATTCGCGCTGTAAATATTGGGCTTGCAAAAAAACCGGGTCTTGCCGGAGCCGGAGCCGCCCACCACCAGAACATTCATGTTGCGCTGGGTGATATAGCCGTCCATGCCCAACCGGACGCGCTGAGTCAAAATGATGTTGGCGTCCTTATGCTGGTGATCCATATACTTCCGGTTCAGTTCCTTGGGACTGCCCCATTTGGCGCTGCCGTATTCCTCGCCCGGTCGCCGGTTCTCCCGGTTGGAGTAGTAGAGTGCGATGCCGCAGCCGTAGAGCAGCAGGCTCCCCAGCATACATTTCAGCGTGTAGGGCGTCCAGCCGATGGCAAAGGGGCGTTCCAGCACTTGGCTGAAACGCCCCATCCATTGAAAGAGGTTCATACCGTCCTCGTAGGCATAGGCAGCGATTGCCGCCAGCCAGAGAACCAACGGGGAAAGCGCCGCCCACACAGGGGCGGCGCTGCGAAAGTCATTCTGCCGCAAGGCTTAGTACCCCGTCTTGGGCAGTTTCACCGTTGTTTTGGTGTAGACGGTAGTGAGCCAGCGGGAGACTGCCTGAATCCACTGCCCATTGTAAAGACCGCCCACATCCGCCACATTCACAATGCCGGAGTTGTTGGCAAGACCGCTGCGGGCGGTGGCGTAGATGTACGGCGTTTCCACCTGTGCAAAGCCTGCCGGAACGATACCGAACACGAACATGACTTCGGTTACACGCTCATTGGCGGCAAGGCCGAGGACAGCGGGGCGGGCATCCAGTACATAAACCTTGCTGGTGGAGAGATTATCCGCCAAAGTGCGGTAGTCCCCGGAAAGGTTGGTCTTATAGACCACCTTGTAGGAAAGCGGCTGATTGTAGCTGCCGGTGACGATTTTGCTCAGCGTCACCTGCGCAGGAAGCTGATCGCGCCAGTAAAAGGAATTGAGCGTCGTGGTGGAACTGTTCTTAATTTCCGAGAACACATAGCGGATGGGCTGACTGGGGACCGCCTGCACGGGGCCTGTTTTCTTGATGGATACGCCGGTCAGAAGATTGCTGTCCTGCACCTCAATGCGGACGATCTGACCCTCATGTTCAAGGTAGACTGTCAGTTTCTTTTCGCTGATACCGTAATGTTCCGGTGCCTTGACCTCGCGCACAAAATACCGCGACAAGGGCAACCGCTTGGAGACGGCCAATCCCCGGTTATTGGTGCGAATGGTATCAACAACATTTCCTGCCTTATCGGTGATTTCAAATACCGCACCCTCCAGCAGCGTCCCGGCAGGCAAACCGTTGGTGGGATTGTAGTCCGCAGAGCGCTTCGTGATTTGGATTTGCCCGGTAACAGGGGTATTCTGCCACTCGATTTCCGTGGTTTCACCAGACTTTACATACACGGTCTTTTTCTGCGTGTCGGGGATATAGCCCTCATTTTCCAATTCACGCAGATAGTAGCGTCCAGCGGTCAGGTTTTCAAACCGGACATAGCCCCTATCATCGCTTGTCTCCTGCGCGATGGGATTGTTGCCGCTGTCATAGAGAATGAAGGAAACGCCGGGGATGCCCTCGCCGGTGATGGCATTGACCTTGTGGATCAGAATACCGGAGATGGCCTTGTTTGTCACCGTTTTGGTTGTGGTCTTGCCATCCTCCACGGTAAAATAAATGGGCGTGCTGTCGATCTGGTATCCCTTGCCTGCCTCAGTCTCCACGGCGTAATAGCTGTCACTTGCCAAGGGCACATACACGCGGCCATCCGTCCCGGTGGTGACGGTGTCCACCAGTCCGCCATCGCTGACACGGCGGATCTCGAAGGTGGTGTTGGGGATGCGCTGGGTTTTGTCCGCCGCATTGACCTTGATTAGCTCCACGCCGCCGATGGGGGCGTTATAAAAATACAAAGACTGCGTATCGTCGGGGTTGACTACAACGGTTTGGGTGCGGGTATTTTCGTCGATGGTGTAACCGTCGATGGATTTTTCCTCCGTTACCACCAGCGTACCGGTGACGCCCTTGAGGATGATCTGCCCGTTTTCGTCGGTATAGTAAAGACCGTTGGAGCTGATTTTCCCGTTTTCGTCGGGGACGAACTCGCCGGTAGCCGTAGTGATCTTGAAGGTAACGCCCTCCAGCGGCTTCTTCGTCACAGCGTCCAGTTTGTTGATAATAAGCGCGCCCTGACGCTTGTTCCAGAAGGTCAGATTTTGCACCGTCCCTGCCTTGATGAGAATGTCCTGGGGTGTGCCGTCCAGCACGAAGCCATCCACAGATTTGATCTCACGGGCAACTACGGTAGTACCGGGTTCCAGACCGTTCAAAACGATCTCACCCGCCTTGTCCGTGTAATAAACGCCGTCATCTGGGCCAACGGCAGCGCCGCTGCCATCCACTACCTTGAAGGCAACGCCAGAAAGCGGCTCGTTCTCCGTTCCTTCGATATATTTGTGGATCACCAATGTGGTAGAAGGTTCGTTGTCAAAGGTCAGGCTGTTGGGTACACCGCTCCTGACCACAATGGTTTTTGGCGTCTCATCCTTGATATAGCCGATGGGCGCTTTAATCATGTTTTTCTCCCGCAAATCAATAGAGCTGAGGAGTTCGTAGAGCTTTTTGAAAGCAGCATTGAGCACATGAGCGATACGCGGGTTGATAAGGATGAGGTCCGTAAACAATTCCAGATTCGAGGCTGGTCGGAAGAAACGAGGCAGGTGATCCTGACTGCACTTGAATACTACAAGTGCGCAGAAGGGCTTGCGAAGATAAGCGGTTAGGTGGTGAAAGGACATGAAGCCACTCACCCCCGAGCAGCAGGCTTTTGCTGAGGAGCATCATGGACTCCTTCTTGACTTTATGGCAAAGCACAGCCTTGGGGATGACTACTACGACCTCTTGGCCAATCGGTACCTGAAAGTGGTGGTACGCTACCTATCAGAGGAATCGCTGCGTAAGTACAGCTTCTCCACGGTGGTTTGGTACCATCTGCGTTCAGAGCTATCGAACTATGCACGAGATCAAGTCGGAAAACTGCAGGAGATCCCAATCGAGTTCTATTGTGAGATTCCTGCACCTGAAATTGCTCCGATTGATGAAGGCCTCTGGCGCGTGATCGAAGATAACCTCACCTATAAGCAGTTTGAGGCAATCCAGTTCCGCAACCAGGGCTACACCAATCGTGAAATTGCTGAACTATGCGGAGTCGGTCGCAAAGCGATCGAAAAGCGTTTTGCTCGGATCCGCAAAATACTATCTGATTATAAGGAGAATTGAATTATGAGTCACTTTTCTGTTTGTGTTATTGTTCCTGATGATGGCGTTGTCAACTACATCCATGCCAACAATCTGGAGGACCACCTGATTCCGATTCTGGCTCCCTTCGATGAGCAGACAGAGGAAGAGAAGTACCGCGAATTTGAAGATCGCACAGAAGAGGCAAAAGCCGACTTTGAGAATGACACCATGCGAGTCATCCGTTTCCCGGATGGCAGCATCCACTCCATTTATGACGATGCCTTCAACAAGTCCTTCTTCATCGAGGAGAACAAGATCTACGCGTTCGGTCCGAATCGGGATCGAAAGAGCAAGCTCCAGACAGCGGAGTCCAAAGCCATGGAGTTGGTGACAGATTACCCTGTCAAATCGTGGTATCCCTCCTTCGAGGCTTATTGCGATGAACATCGCGGCTTTGTGAAGGCTTCAGATGGACGATGGGGATACACATGCAACCCCAACGCGAAATGGGACTGGTGGCAGATCGGCGGTAGATTCCCGAATCGATTCTTAGTTCCGGCAGGGCTGCAGGACTGCATTCCCTCTGCGAAAGACGATGATGGCGAATCTGCCACCCCTCCTGAGGGGTATCAGTATGCTGATGCCGCACGCAAGAAGGATATCTGTTGGGATGTCATGCGCAAGATCGCTGTCGATGCGGTCGAGAAGCGGTATCAGAAGTGCGTAAAAGCATTCGAGACCAAAGACCTCACCGACTTCGGTCCTCTGTGCAGGATCCTTGATGATGGCATTGCAGCCTGGGGCGAAATGCTGTATCTGAAAGGTGAAACTCTGGATGAGTATAAGGTGCGGAAAGGCGCAACTGGTCAGGATCGATACATGTGCCACACCTACGCATTTGTTGATCGCAATGGAGATTGGGCCGGTTCCGGTGACATGGGCTGGTTTGGGATCTCCAGTAACGATAAGGACGAGCGAGCCTGGAACGATGAGATCCAGAAGCTCATGAATGAGGCGAAAGACGATGACTTCCTTGCCATCGTCGATTGCCATATCTGATTATTGAAGAAAGACCCGGAGACGAGAGTTGTAATAGCACCTCGTCTTCGGGCCTTCGCATTATGTATGAAGGAGGTTGTTTAGAATGGCTCTTACCTATGTATGCTCGCCCCTCTCTGCCCCTTCGCGGGCTGAGATCATGGTGAATGCCCAAAGAGCACGCACGTATATGACAATGTGTGAGCGGGAGTTCGGCTGCCGCGCAGTTGCCCCGCACGCTTATTTACCCTATCTGCTTGACGATTCCAATCCGGAAGAACGAGTACTTGCCCTATCTTTTGGCGCAAGCCTGCTTGCCCTGTGTGATCGCTTGGTCATCTATGGCGACCGCATCAGTAGCGGCATGAAGGAGGAAATCCGAAGAGCGCGGGAATTGGGGATCCCCATTCTCAATCGGCAAACGCAGTTGTCAGATGGTTCATCCGATCCTGTCATTGTTGGCCGGTACATCAACGGGATATCCCTGAATGGACTCGAATACCTGAAGAATGATGCGGATGAAGTGATCTACTTTGCAGGTGTTGAAGCGGCAAAGGTGTACCTGCGTGAGCATGGTGTAACCGAAGACGAGATGGAAGATATGGTCTTCCGAAAGAGTGTCGGTACCTGCTTTCGCTGCGGAGACCCACTCTTCTTGAGTGACATTCCAGAATACACTTGTCAGTGCTTCCGCTGTGATGAAGACTTCTACTCCATCGAGCAAGATATTACTTTATGATCAAAGAGAGGACGATACGTTTATGAGTATCAATCGTGGCGATATTTTCTATGTCAATCCGAGTGAAACGGTCGGATCCGAACAGCGATCTGGTCGGCCGGCCATCATCGTCTCTAATCCGCTCTGTAATGAGCACAGCCCTGTTGTAGAAGTCGTGTACCTGACCTGCCAGTACAAAAAGCCCATGCCGACGCATGTGCGGATTGAAAGTGCCGGCAAGCGCTCGACTGCACTTTGCGAGCAGATCTCTTCCGTCGATGTCAGCCGTCTTGGTGACTTCAAAGGCCACCTGACAGACCGTGAGATGGCACAGGTAGATGTAGCCCTCATGGCTTCTCTTGACCTGCACCCGATTCCGCGTCAGGCGAAAGTAAGACCTGTCGGGCCGGATGTGGATGATGCCGCATTGGCTCTCATTGCGCTGCGCTTTTTAGAGGGTTTCCTCCAGAAGCGCTGCGGTGTGACGGTTCAAGACAGGCTTTCGATTGACCTACTTGGTCAGAAGAATGACTGATGGAGGTGTACCGTGAAAGGTTTCTACCAAAGACGATCTGACGGTCAGATGGCAGATATGCCGCCTTGCGGACTCTGCCTGCATAAGAACAAGGCGACATACCAGTCGCCTTGTTATAACTGCATTGACATCGTTGACCTGTGCCTCCACCGGCCTAACGCCGAAACCGAGTTTGCGAACTTCGTTCCTGCAGAGGGGGTGGAAGCGGTATGACTGAGCGAGAGGAATTGTTGCGGCGCCTGGAACGCGTGAAGGCCCTGGCCGAGCGTGGCGTTGGCGGCGAAAAAGAGAATGCCGAAGCACTTCTCAACCGCCTGATGGCCAAGTATGGCATTTCAGAAGAGGACATTGAAGACACCGCAGAGCGAGACTACTTCATCCGGTATCACAATTTTTGGGAGAGAAAGCTCATCGTACAGATTGCCTACAAGCATCTTGGCAACGGTCACTGCTGCGGTACGGTCGGCACCCAATCGGGACGGCCGCACAAGAAGATATGTGTGACTTGTACGCCGGCCCAGTACATTGAGATTGAGGCCGACTTTGAGTTTTACAAGGCCGCTTGGGAGGAAGAACTTGCCATCTTCTATTCTGCATTTATTTCGAAGAATGACATTTTCCCACCACTGGAACTGGCCTCGCCCAGCGATGACGATGAAATCGATCTGGTTCGGCTTGAGAAAGTGAGAGCGATGATGAGCGGTATTGACCGGCGCACACGAAGTAAGGCACTGCCTGGTTCTATGGAGGATGATGACGATGAATGATGAACTGATTGCCAAGACACCAATTGGTGAGATCGTGGTCGGGATCAAGTCTGACCACGACTATCCCGGCATCTTTATAGAGCTGCGTGGAGAACATCTCAATGACCGCTTCAAAGAGGGCGCTGTCCGCCTTGCTTGGGTGGAGTATTCTTCGGACAAGCAGTGCCTGCAGACCATTGCCTATGGCGATGGCAATGCAGATGATTTCACGCATCTTATTGAACACGAACACATCCTGAAGACTTTCGAATGATTGGAGGAATGATTGTGAGCAATGCACGATTGATGAAACCGCTGTTTTATGATGGCAATTTTAACCGAGATGGTAAGAAAATGAGAGCTGTGTTCGAACGAGAAATCTCTGATGGCACGGTTTCCTATCGGCTATGGAGAAGTGACGGGAAGCCGGACATCCAGTATCCCCGCGCAGAGAATGATAACTATCTCCTTTATGCGGAGATCCGGGACTATCTGGTTCCTCTGCGAATCACGGATTTCTATCTGATCGACCACGCCGGATACCCTGCAGCTGTCGCAGAGTTGTATGGTAACAAGGATGCCCGCAATGATTATTTCGATAATCTCCGCAAGTCTGGCGATGATGCTGTCTTGGAAGCTGTCCGGCGTGAGCGGGAGAGAATCATGCTCCTGGGCAGCGACCCAGCTTGCCAAGCATCCTACATCAAGAAGCTGTTTGACAACAATGTTGCGTGTTTTGTGGAATCCAAAGGAAACGGAGGCGAAAGTTTCCCTGATTATGTCGGTGCCCTGATCCTCGGTGAGCTTGATAAGTGCGTTGCACTGTCAGCTGTGTATCGAAAGAAGGAAGACGAAGTGGCGAAGGAGCGGAGAACTAAGGCCGAAGCCGAAGAGAGAGCATTCTGTGAAGAGCAGAATCGACTGTCCGAGCAGGCCGTTCAAGAAGCGATCCGAACCATCAAAGATGGTGGTGTCCTGCAAAACCAGACTGTGAAGTTCTATCGCAGTCGGTACCGCTGCAACGCTTTTTCTATTGTCAACTACCTGATGCGGAAATATGGAGTCAATGTCCCTCTCCGCACACAGGGATGGATCAATGAGAAGCTGACCAGCGTCACGATCGAAAATGGGAAGTGTGAGCACCTGCGGTACATGAGAGCTAAGGGTGCCCAGTGCTCCCAGCGGTTTTTCGACTGCATGAGTGAGCTGATCCACAATGTCTGCGCTGAAACGGAGGGCTGATTATGGAGTATCACTGGTACGAAGACTATTGGACCATGCCTCGTAACCTGCCGAAAGGACATCAGTTCTTCATCGGCTATTACCAGACGCAGCGGGCAATTCGATTTCATGTAGAGAACATCCACACGGATCAGTCGGTGTTTTTTTCTACATGGTTGCTGGATAATGGATATCGTGTATTTCTTCATTTCAAGAGTGGAATTGTCACCGAGTTGAAACTCGGTGACAATCCTCCTCCCGGAGGAAGAATCAATTCACCTAAAAATCTTGAAGGATTTCTGCTCAGCGGGTGTCTTGGAAAACTGTCAGAGTGAGGAACTGAATATGGATACCAATCGTTATTTGAAAGCCGTCAACATCGAGTGGGATGTGGACTTGGCGGAGGATCTTGATTCGCTGCCCAAAGAGGTCCAGATACCGGATGGGATGACAGATACGGAGGAAATCTCCGATTATTTGTCCAATCTGACAGGCTTCTGCCACAGAGGTTTTGGACTTAAAGAGACATAGCGTTATCAGATAAAGCTGTGTTACGGTTACGAGCAAAGAATTCAAAGCACCTATCAACCTCATCAAACTCAGCGATGTACTGCTAAGGCGCACTTTCTCACTGAAGTACATCTTCGAACTCAAGGAATAGAAAATCGGGGTAGCACAAGCGTGCTGCCCCGATTTATTCGTCTAAGCCGGCAAAGAACTCGTCATAGCTGCAGTTGTAGAATTTGCGCAGCTCAATAATGACGCTTGCCTTGATGTTCAGTTCTCCAGATTCGTACTTGGCATAAGCGGTTCGACCGATATCACAGCCGCGACGCTGGAGCTCAGCGCAGAGCTTCTCTTGTGAAATGCCATACTGATCACGCAGCCGCCTGAGATTAGACCCCATGTTGCGGTCACGACGGATTTTCTGTTCCATATGATCTCTCCCCATTGACCAGTATTGGTTGCAATCATTATCATTTTACGGTACAATGAGAGAAAATGTTGACCGTGATATTGGTCAGCTTTTGAGGAGGAGCTTATGCGAGGGTGGATCAGAGGCAACTGGAGGCATCTGATGGTAGGCTTACTATGTACTGCAATCGTAATCTCTAGTACTGCGCTTTATCTGACCTATCGCCAGCCAGAGGTGTGTTCCCTTTGTGGGAGTGGAAAGCGGGAGCGTTATCAGGCGCCGGTGATCCTCAATCTCACAACCGGTCAGAGCAATGAAATGCGGATTTACGATCCTGATTTGCCTTTTTCGGAGTATGAGATTGCGCCCATTCAGACCACTGGAACCTTTAGCTTTGCATCATGTGCCGGCTATACCGGGCGGCGCGATACCTGCTCCCACACCTGTACTGTAGATCTTCCAATAGAGACGAAGGGACTGAAGGGTTCTCACTTTTGCTTGGATTGCCGAGTTCTCTTGAAGGACCACGCCGAGAATGGTTTTGTTCTGGCTGACCTTTATGTCGAAGATGCCATTGATATCTATCCTGCTACCGTTGGAGCTGACTACACTATCCGAGATTACCGGATTACAGTGTCTGAGGCCAAAGTTCGGTCGGAGATGGAGCTTATCGTGCTAGGAATTGCGGAAGGATTGACCTTTGTAGATTAAGTAGGATGTGGGGCTTCCGCATGGCGGCCTCACATCTTTTGTTGTTTTTGGCGAGCTCTGTCCGTATTTTTGGACAGAGCCCCTGCTATGATGCGTATAGTTCCCACATTATCGTATCAAAGAGAGGAGCAAAACAGATGAGTATATTCGATTTCAATCGGGATGGTGAAGTGAGCAGCAGCGAGCAAGCATTTGGTCTTGGCGCTATTCTGGCAGCCTTATCTGAGACTGAAGCCGAGGTGAAGATAACAATCAAGGCCTCCACCGGTGGCGATGAGGACTATGCTACAGGCGAGAGCAAGCTGGCAGATAGTGCTCAGCAGGATGAGCAGAAGACGGCTACGGTAACTCCCACACCTTCCCCAGAGCCTGAAAAGCAGGAGCCAGCGACCGGAAGTGAGACGTCGCAGGCAGATTATATCCTTAATACCAACACGAAGAAGTTTCACTATCCCACCTGTTCCAGCGTGAACGATATGAAGGAAAAGAACAAGCAGGAGTTCTTCGGCACCCGTGATGAGGCCATTTCAAATGGGTATTCTCCCTGTGGCCGTTGCAAGCCTTGACTGGTCGGCCAAGTAGGAAATCTTATTTCTTGTTAAGTGTGGTGAAACAATTGTGGATCACTTGAGGGACTATTCGATTGATTACATCAGAACACGCTGTTTGGATGTAATCAACAATCAATACAAAACCGTAAGTCAGCAAGCCAGAGAGAATGGCCTGTCAGTGTCCTTGTTCTGAGCAGAAACACTGCTTCGTTTTCTCCGATACTGCGATAATGATTGCTCAAGAAATTGGTTGTGAGGATGATTGGCAGGAATAATTCAACGAGTTCTCGGAATGTGACAGAATCGGCAGACTGTGATATGATGAGGTTGCTGCTTCAAGCAGCCAGACCAATTTGATAAGCGAGGTAACCTAAATTGAATTTGAAAGAAGTAAGCGAACTGCGTCGCCGTTTTCGTATGGATCGGAATGCTATCAGCCGTATCTATGGCTGTTTTGTCAATAGCAGCCGTGAAATCGTTTCATACATCGATGAATCCATGGGGATTCTCCCGCAGGACGAAGCTGAGAAGTACTTGAACCTGCTGAAGAAGGCTCTTTCCGGCAAAATTGGGAAGAACCTGATCGATATTATCTTCTCTACTGAACAGGTAGCTGACAGTGATGAGCATCGCCTTCTCATGGCACTGCGCGACTCGGAACTGAAAGATGGTGAGATTCGTGAGGAGTTCTATCAGAAAATCATCAACTCTCTTGACCTTGGGGACAGCAACTACCTGATCCTCCTGGCATATGACACATACGATGTCCCCCATAAGAACAAAAACGATGAGATGGATGCAGATGCATCCGATGCCGTATTCTCCTATGTCGTTTGCTGTGTCTGTCCTGTGAAGGAGCGCAAAGTGGAGTTGGGATTCTTCCCTGGAGATAATGAGTTCCACAGTTGTGCTGGCCAGATCGTTGCCGCACCGGAACTGGGATTCTTGTTCCCAGCCTTTGACGATCGTGCGGCCAATATCTACAACGCTTTGTTCTATTCCAGAAAGACAGATGAGATCCACCAGGAAGTTATCGACAGCGTATTTCATACCACAGCCCCCATGTCTGCCGCTGAGCAAAAAGAAGCATTCCAGAATGCACTCAGCGAAGCTTTGGGTGATGCCTGCAATATGGAACTGGTCCAGTCTATCCATGACAGACTCCGCGACCAGATTGAACAGCATAAGGAGAGCCATGACCCCGAACCGCTGGAACTCTCCGTCAGTGATGCGGCAGCAATCCTGCGCGATAACGGTGTGGAAGAGGAGAAGATCCTTGCGTTCCGTGATAGTTGCGCCACCCAGTTCGGTGATGGAGCAACGCTGAACCCGGCCAATCTGATTGATAGCAGCCGCTTTGAAGTTAAGACCGCCGATGCGACAATTTCGCTCGATCCGGAGCACAGCTACTTGGTTGAGACAAGGATCATTGATGGCCGGAAGTACTTGCTCATTCCCGCAGACGAGGATATTGAAGTCAATGGGTTTGGGGTTCGTGTCAAAGGCGAGTAAACGAAGACCGACTACGGAGGAATAATGATGGAATATAACAAATTGATCGCAGAGATGTCCCTTTCGGATGAGGTGGAGGGCTTCTATGTTTTGAAAGCTGCATATCCCAAGACAACCGCAACCGGCAAGCCGTTTTTGAGCGCCTCTCTGTCGGATCGATCCGGCTCCATCGAAATAAAAGTATGGGACTATTCTGGCCCCATCTCCTCTGCAGATGAAGGCAATGTTGTGAAGATCCGTGGCACTGTCTCCGAGTTCAGAGGCACCCCGCAGATTACTGTCGATCGGATCCGTTTGGCTGACGGCAGCGATACATATGATCTGTCCGCATTAGTCCCGGTGGCTCCCATTGATGTGGACACTACGATGGCAGAAGTGGAGAGACTGATCAGTTCGATTACGGATGCTGATTACAGGAAGATCTGCAGCACGATGATGGCCCGCCATAAGGAGTCCCTGAAGACGATCCCGGCCGCTAAAAGCGTCCACCACGGCTTTATCTCCGGACTTCTGATGCACACTGCGACCATGATGAAAACGGCTGATTTCCTGGCCGGCCTTTACGGGGATATCATCGATCGCAGCCTGCTGCTTGCAGGCACGTTCCTGCATGACTTTGCCAAAGAGAAGGAGTTTACCTTTTCTCAGCTCGGCCTCGTCACGGAGTATTCGGTGAAAGGACAGCTCCTTGGCCATCTCGTAATGGGTGCACAGGAAGTTGCTGCCGTAGCTTTGGAACTGGGGATCCCTGAAGACAAGTCCGTTTTGCTGCAGCACATGATTCTTTCCCATCACGGAGAGCCAGAATTCGGCGCTGCAGTGAAGCCCATCTGTGCGGAGAGCGAGCTGCTCTCCCAGATCGATATGCTTGACAGCCGGATGGAAATCTACCGCGAGACCTTGGCCGGTCTCCAGGTGGGAGAGGTGAGCAGTCGCATCTTCGCGCTGGACAAAAGAGTGTTCAAGCCTCATGAACTGAATGGGTGACGGATATGGCTATTGGAGAGAAATATGCTCCACTTGGAAATTGGCTGAAGGAACACGGAGGAGACTCTGTTAAGCTTACTTTCGATGAGTTGAACCAGATCATCCCAATCCCTAACCACGCATATAAGAACAGACCATCCTGGGCAAATCTCTCAAACCCTGCATCCTTTTGCTCCAGCTGGATCAGTGCGGGATATGTCGTGGATTCCATTAGTTTAGAGGAACAATGGGTTGTATTCAGGAAAGGCGAAGTACAGGGCCACACGCACCATAGTAAGCCGCCCTATCGTGTTGTGGATCAGAAAAAACTTGCTGAAGCCATTCAAGCCGGATACGAGTGCTATGACAGTATGAAGGATGATCCACATCACCGGTATCTCTCTTGGGAGTACTGCCATGAAGCGTTTCGGCTGAATAGGCGCCCGCAGATTGACGCCACGATCGACTATCTCTGCCTGCACTTGGCTTGGTATTTGGCCAGTTGGGGTATGCTTCGAAACTCTTTCCTCATGCAGAAGGATTACAAGATCCATGCGGATGTTGTCCGTTTGATTTATCAGCCGGAGTGGGATGATCTCTGGGACCTTTCTCCCGAGAAACTCTCGCAGGAGTATTATGCTGACCGCATCATGAAACTTAGCGAGAGCATTACAGAAGCTTATGTGGCGTCCGGTGCCGGCATCCCAACGGATACCTTGCTTACCAAGATCTTGCTGGGTACTGTGGGCTGCATACCCGCCTATGATCGGTATTTCAAAAAGGCTCTTGCTGATACCGGTGCAGCACCCCAAGCATTCAGTGTGAAATCCATCCGAACCCTTGGCAACCTGTATCTTGACCATGAGGATGAGTTTGAAAAGCTCCGGAAACATTGCGGCAGCCGAATTGAGTATCCGGCAGCCAAAATCCTGGACATGTGCTTTTTTGAGTATGGCTTCCAGAGAGACGCGAGCAGCCAAGAAGACAGCGATTAGATTATTCTGTGAGGAGGGATCACTTTGGAATATGCTTTGACAGCGGATCATCACCGCGTTCACGCATTCGATGCGGAGAAGGGGCAAGAGTATTACTGTCCTGTGTGCGGCAACCAGGTGATTCCTCGCCAGGGCGAAGTCAATTCGTGGCACTTCGCTCATGCGACCTCGTGTATGGATGACTGGAAATACGATATGTCTGAATGGCACCGAGGATGGCAATCGCGTTTTCCCGAAAATGTTCGTGAGATTGTCGTGGAACACAGGGGCGAATGCCATCGTGCAGACATCTTGATGGGCGGCTATGTCATTGAGTTTCAGCACAGTCCGATTTCTGCCGGTGAATTTGAACTGCGCAATAAGTTCTACACGAGGGCCGGCTATAAGGTGATTTGGGTGTTCGATGAGACCTACGCCTTTGGGAATGAGTATATCTCCAGCAGCCTGGATGATGAGAACAAGTTTGTGTGGAAGTGGCCGAATCGCGCGCTCGCTTCAGTTGTTCCTCAGCGATCCACAGATATAGCAGTCGTTCTGCAGCTCACCGAAGACCATGATGACGACGGTTGCGAATGGCTCGTGAAGGTGGAGTGGGCGATCGTAGACGATGACGGGTATGCCGACTATCGCCGATTCTTCATTGATGATGGTTTTGCGCCAGATCTTTTTACTGAAGACGGCCTACAAAACATTCTGTTGAGCAAGCGGAAGCGGTTTGATGCCTTCCTCCGTGATAACCAACCCTATGCGCCGAAGTGCAGCCGAATCAAGGGTAATCCACGGGACTGGTACATATGCCCGAAAACGCACGATTGGCATAACAACCAATGCCGGGAATGTCAGAACAATTTAATCAACGAGTTCCGGACAGGAACGGATTATAGGCAAGGAGGTTTGTTCTTCTACTGTGCTTATCCTCGCATTATCCATGAAGCGGATAAGTATGGAGAGGTGCATCTCCCATCCATTCGATTTTAAGGAGGACTCCGACATGAAAAAGGAATATGACACCAGCGTGAAAGAGGCCATTGAACGAGTCATGAGCGTATTCTCCGAGTACATCAAAACAACTCCATACTTCGATATTGTATGGTCTGGTAAGGTTGGGTATATCTACATCAGCATCGATAGTTGCCGTGGTACTGTCGGCGACATGGACTGCCTTGTAATTGATAGCCCCGAAGAGCTTCTGGATAAGCTGCTGTATGAAATGGCAGTGGATATCATGGAGGAAGGTGGGCACGACCTAAACCCGGTAGAAGCGTCAGCATTGGAGCGTGCTGAGGTAGAACGGCGCCTTAATGTCTATCTGGAGCAGTTGCCTGAATACCAAGACCGTATCAGTTTTGTATTCGAACGCAAGTGATCTTCAAAGATAATCTCGGTAGAATATAGCGAGGTGCATATGGCAAAGAACATCAGCGCTTTCCATATTCAACGAGCAAAGGCCTTGTTTGCTGCGACAAAGCAGTTTCTGGGATAATTCTTATAAGAAAGCTGCGGGAAGTGCACTAAAGAAGGTAATACGATATGTCACAAAAATAGGTTATCCATTTGTCTGCAGTTTTGCTGGTGATGACATTATTGAGCTGGATTCTACAACAGATGAAATCAAGATGCCACCCTTTCGGATGGCATCTTTTTTATCACCTTTAATCAGCGCAAGCCGGTTTTGTTTTTTAGCTCAAACCCGAAAGAGAGCGCATCACCAAGTCGATGTCTTTGTTTTCAAGTTCCTGAATGATGTGCAGATAGGTTTTTTGCGTAGTGGTCATACTCGAATGTCCAAGACGGCGGGCAACGCTCGCAATGGAAACGCCCGTAAATAACAGCAAAGAGGCGTGTGTATGTCGTAATCCGTGGACAGAGATGATAGGGATGTTACAGGCTTTGCAATGCCTGCCGAGAATGTCGTTCACTGTCGAATTGTAGACAGTGGAGTTGACAAAGATGGGCTTATCTTCGGGAAGGTGCTTCACCAATTCAGAAAATTGAATGACAGTTTGCCAGTCAATTTGAATTTTCCGCACAGACGACTTGTTCTTCGTAGGCTGGA